>PVBE010455857.1_pt1 | contig 28632 bp, 22 predicted proteins | sample 1631181 | NCBI WGS metagenome assembly PVBE01 (sample SAMN08397723, study PRJNA350692) | Marine metagenome, whole genome shotgun sequencing project. | isolation source: water | place: Pacific Ocean | collected 2012-04
CAGGGTCCGACTTTATCCGCAATGATCCGTGGGTACTTGTCGAAGCAACCCTCGTTGGATTGAGCGACCCGCTCACGGTGAGTGACGATGACTGACAAAAATTCTGACTTATGTACTCAATAGCTGGGTCAACCCTGACGGAAATTTCGATGCTGATCAGAACGGCGCCTGCGTCTAATCACTTCCAGGAGACCCAGAGCACTCAACATCATCGGCAAGGCTGCCGGCAACGGTACCGCCACAATAAGCACCGGCGTAATGTCAATCCAACGCACTGATAAAAATGCTCCACCGCTGGATTGTACCAACGGGCTTGCCAAAACGGCCGCCACCTGGCCGGTGTCAAGATAGGTGCTGGTATTCGCGCCAAGGTTAACCCTCATCAGATTTGCACACTCAGTGCAATGGCCAAGATTCAAATTATGCCCAGGCTCATGAGACATCAAGCCGGCACCATAGGTCGCATTGCCCGCCGTCACTGCAGGCGTTAACCCTCAGAAAGCGCCAACCAGATGCTTTCGCCACAAATAAGCGTGCTTCACCATGCTGCTCAAGTCGTCAAACCGAGGCGCCCACTTCCACGTATTGAAAAGTTTGCTGTTATCGAGGATCTCAATGCACTGAAGTTGTCGGCATTAGCCGCACCGCACCTTTAATATCAGACTCTGCGGGGTTGGAGGTGTAAAGCGATCCGACAGCAAACCATCAGAACTTTTTTAGGAACCTTACGGCGCTAGCGGTCGGCTATTTACCGCGATCAAATATTTTTCTGTGTCAACTATTCTTCCGCCAAACCGTTACCCCATATGTACGATTAAATTATTTCTTACATATGGAGCAAACCATGTTTAATCAGGCAAAAGAACTCACAGAACATAAAAACATTTTTCTTTTATTAGCACTGACCGCTCTACCTCTTTTATCGACAGCGCAGGTCTTACCGATCTGTCCAACATTGACCAATGTAGATGTAGATCCGCGTCGATCACTGATGGTAACCGAAGTCGATGTTGTCACACGCGCGATATCATTGCGGGAAGTGATGGATAAGCTGGTCGACGACAGCGGAGACAGCAATCTCAACCGGCGCAGACTTTGGGCCCAATGGTGGGACACCCAGAACACTGGTCCCGGTCTTGGCCTGGGATCCCACTGCGACGATCAGATTGACCCGCAGGGCAATCCGACACTTAATGGATTTCCGCTGGACTGTCCGCGCAATGAAGGCAGCGAGGTGAGCAGTAATCCATTCAATCCGAACCAGCCTGGCTTTTATTATCCGATTGCGCTGGTTAATCGACTCGATCTTGCTGCGGAGGATGGTTCGCACTGTGGTGAGTATCGGGTCATATTCGCACGTGATCCTGACGCGGGAGACGGGCGTAACCTGTTAATTTTTGAGGCCGTACTCCCCAATCCAAACCCCGATTGCGGAATTGACGGATGTCGTGGAATCGCCGAATTTTGGGCCGGATTGTCGCGCATAAACAATCCCGCTACCCGGGCGCGGATGCTGCATGATTTCTATTTTGCGGGCCTCCCGGCACAAAGAGTGCGAGCGGTAATTGATGCACGGAATTTTGCTCCGGGAGCCGGCCAGATTCGTACCAACCAGTTCATGACAGGCCCTAATCCCCGGGCATGGCAGTTGCGCGAATTCAAACTGGCGTTACTGCAAACCGAGCCACAAGGACCCGGAATCATGCGGTTTGTACCAATCAGCAGCAAAGGGACGCCATGGGGCGAACTGTTCAATGAACGATTTAACAACCCGCTGACCATACCATTTATGCGTCACTACATTACCCAGCTGGATGAACTTGATGCCAACAATGTTACTCAGCTTGCATACGCTGTTCCCAACCAATACAACAGTGGTCAGAGCACAGAACAGCAGGGCTCGGAGAGTGACTATCCCGCGCATTTTAATTCCGGTGGCCTGTTTGCCCGCGCCATTCAAGCACGCCTCAATCGTCTCGGCAGCACCCTGACACCTGAAGAAACGGTCAGACGGGCACGAACCCAGAGTTGTGCCGGCTGCCATCAACTGAGTAACAATGATGTAATCGGTGATGGTCTGGTTTGGCCGCCCTCACTCGGTTTTGTGCATATCCATGAACAACTGACGGAGCAAATCAACGGTACGGATCACTTCCGTATATCTCCGGCCCTGGCGGATGTATTTTTACCGCACCGGGAGCGAATTTTTGAATCCTATCTCGGTTCAGATTGTCAGCCTTGCCGTCGCTTATTGGCCAACGGCAGCAGTAACGACCGGCAGTCGGGTAGCTTTCCGATACTCATGGATGACGGGGTCACTCCGCTCTCATCACAGCTTGAAGCGCTGGATGCTGCCCTAAAGTCCGGATGGCCCAGCGATACCCTCGGCGGTCCTGCACAAACGCATTAATATCTTGCCGGACCATCAATAATCCGGGCGGGACTCATCCCCCGACCCGGATTATTGTGTTTCGGTGTTGTTGAATCCCTTGATCGAAGTATCAGCGCTTGCTGTGACCTCATAATCAGAACCGCTGGTTATTATCCGGAATCCGAACCCGTTTCTCCGTGTTGTTGCGGAGCATCCGCAGAATTTCAAGATCAGTGGCAATCCACTAATCCCCAAGCTACAACCCTGTGTAATATGCGGCAAGGTCTTTGATCTCCTGGTCTGTTAGCATTTTTGCCAGCGGTGCCATGAGCGGGTCGTTTCGTCTGCCGGCCCGGTAATCTGTAAGTGCTTTGGCCAGATACTGTTCCTGCTGTCCGGCAAGATTGGGCCAGAGTGGATTTGTGCTAACCCCCTGAGGTCCATGACAACTCGCACAAAGCGTTTTTGCCTTGTTTGCTGCTGTCCCACCCGCCGTCATGCAGGAATCGGGCAGCATTGATGGTGGTCACGGTAAGATTATTGATGTCGCTATAGTTTACCAACAGAATACGACCGGTCTCTTTTACGTTGACGATGAATTCGGGATGCTGGTGAGAAGCGATAATTGCCGCCACACGAGGCTCCGGATGGTACTCCTGAGTATCCACTGTGGTACCGCGAGTCGAAATAATCCTCTTCGGCTCAAGGGTTGCGCCATCCATGATCACGTATTGCGGCGGCCAATAGGCTCCTCCGATAGCATACTTATCTTCATAGCCTTCGTATTTCGAGGTCTCTACAGAACGAGCCTCAAGGCCTATTCTGATTTCTGCCACCGTCTTCGGTTTCTTGAACCAGAGGTCAATAAGATTGATTTTAGCGTCACGGCCTATGGTGTAGATGTATCGACCCGAAGTTGACATACGGGAAATATGTACCGCATATCCTGTCGGGATAATTGTGACAACTTCTTTGGTATCACCATCAATCAACGCGACTTCACCGCTGTCGCGTAAGGTGACAGAAAAGACGTTTTCCAGATCGATTTTGTGCTGGGGTTTCCTGGGGCGGTCTTCTACCGGAATCAGTACCTTCCATGTCGCTTTCATATCCTCCATACCAAACTCGGGCGGCTTGGGTGGTTCATGTTGCAAATAGCGCGCAAGAATATCGATCTGTTCATCGGTTAGTTCACCCGAGCTACCCCAGTTAGGCATACCGGCCGCTGAGCCGAATTTAATCAAGGCTGCCAAATAAGCCGTACCTTTTTTCTGGGTAAGTTCCGGAGTCAACGGTTTACCCGTCGCACCTTTGCGCAGCACGCCATGACAGCCGGCACAACGCTCAAAGTACAATTGCTGTGCAGTATCAAATTCAGTGGTAGAAAGTTCAGGCGCACCGGGCGTGATAATCTGATTTGCTCCCTCCAGCACCAGTGGCTGTCCCTGGTACACGACCTCTGCTTCCGGAACGCCAGGATGGCGTTCGCCGGCGGCCTGCCCCACTCCAACTGAAACTGCGAATACTCCCAGTGACAGTAGCTTCAGCAACTGATAAAAAATCTTTTGAAAGAAAACTGCTGGAAAGAAATGTTTGTAGCACTGGTTCCATGAAGCTTTGGATTTATTCATAGCAAATACTCGCATAATTAATGACCGACAAAGAACTATCGATCAGAATATTGCACCACTTAATCTTCCAGTAATTGGCACCGTATACCAGTCAGTAATTGTACTAACCGCTTTTTAACCCTGTTAGATATACGTAATAGTTGAAAAACCGGCGTAGGTTTTCGAGGACCCCGGGATGCACTTTTTTGTATGCCAGGAGCAGCACTGACTCATACAAGAATTGGCTTTTTTATAGTAATATAGAAACAATCATCTGCTTTATAGCTACCAACTATTTTCGTTCCAAAGACAGTATTTAATAGGTTATTTATTAATTATTTTTTGAGGTAACAAAATGACAACGAGCAAACAATCAAATGAATTGGCTGCAGGATTCGCTGGAGCGACCTTTGCAGCCCTGATTATGTTGCTGTTAGGCATCGGCTGGAATATAGGTGTTTACCAGGGCGCAGCTGAACAAATGGCAAAATGGCATTATTTATTCAGCCCCAGTATCGGCGGCATAATTGGCGGGATGGTTGAAGCGGCAGCAATAACATTTGTTTTCGCCTATCTGTTTGTATGGCTTTATCATAAGTTTGAATAGTTCCGAACAATCTGTCTCTTTAATTTGTATTTTTTAATATAGTTTTAAATACAATTTTCATCGATGAGGTTGATCTCATCGAACGACTTCTGAAGCGCCTCGCTATAATCAAGGCTGCTCCAACAGATCCGCTAAACCCGGGTCGATACCCGGCAGTTCCCCTCAGTCGGGGCCAAGGCTGAAAACGATCAACAGGGAAATTGCGAACACGACGATCGAGAATGCACCGACGCCGACAATCTGGGAACTGCCCGGTTTGTCATCATCGGGGTGCTGCATGTCGGCCATGTCATCCTCACCCGAAGTACCCTGACGATCCATGCCGGTCATATCCTGCATGCCGGCCTGATCCCCGTCGCCCTCGGCATCTTTCACCCGCATTTTCATCGCGTGCATGGAATGAGGGTTGGCGCGCACAGTCATCATGCCGTGCTTGAGATGTCGTGTCACCAGCCACCAGTTCATCGGGTAGGTGAAAATGAAGCCGACCAGCAGCGCCAGCGACATGATGAACCAGAATGCCGCACCGAACGGGTTGTTCGCGCCGTCAACCGCGGGCATCCAGAACTTGGCAACCAGGAGCATCCCCGCCATCAGGATATTCATGGAATAGAACTCCGGGATGAAGGTCATCTTCAGCGACTTTACGTAGTCGCCGCCCGCCATGTCCCGCATGGCATAGGCCTGAAAAAATGTCCAGCCGAAACCAAAGCCCAGCACGTACTCGAGGGTAATGTCGAGCGCCGGTGGGAGTTCCAGAAGGTTGCTGATCGCAGCACCGGCGATGATCCCCAGGCCGTCGCCCGCGGCGCAGTGCATTGTTGAGCCAAGGACCTGCCGCCAGGTAGCAGACACATACTGTTCATGGGTGCCAGGGAGCGGCTCTCTGCACCCCAGTACATAGAAAAATGCACCAAAGGGTCCGGTGAACAGCGTCAGGATGACGAATCCCCACTTGAGGACAACCGCTTCAGGCGTCGTACGGATGTCAACCACCACAAACAGAACCGACATCCCGGTCAGGATGAACCAGAGCAGCATAACGCCATTGAGCATAGGCAACCTCCTGAAAATATATTACCTCTTTCCCGCGCTTGCAGGGAAAAAAGATGCCTTATACAACCTTGGGCAACCATGATGCGTGGACGCTTTAGATGACATCGTGGAGCGCGACCTCGGACTGCGGAGCCTGAATTCCCACGCAAACGTATAACCACCCGATCTGATATGATCATCGGCTTGAAAAAGATCATAACTGCAACAGTGACACCACTCGCATCGATTTTTGGCAGTGGTTTTTTGGTGATAGTACCGATTTTGAGTGGCTTGGTGGGCCCCTATTCGGTTTTTGCCATGGCGCTTGTTTGTGCCCTTGCCTACGCGGTGGGCAGCGTGGTTCGATTCAACATTGCTCACTTCGAGCCGCTTCTTGAGGCCAACAATGCCCCGTTTCTGGCCCGACACTCGGAGCAGGCTGCGGATCTGGCGCTGGTGCTGGCCTATGTGATTTCCGTCTCTCTCTATATCAATATCCTTTCGGCTTTCCTGCTGCACGGGATTGGTCTGGACAACCCACTCAACGAACACATTCTCACGATATCGGTAATCAGTTTTATCGCCCTGGTGGGTGCCACCCGGGGCCTTAACATGCTGCATACACTCGAGAGCTATGCGTTGTGGATCACAATGGTCATCATAGTTGCGGTGCTGATCGGATTCGGGAGCTACGATCTGAATGTCGCAAAAGCCGGAACGCTGCAATGGCCATCGCGTCCTGATGCGACTCCGTGGGTCATCCTGACGACGCTCGGTGGCACGCTGATCGTTACCCAGGGATTCGAAACCTCACGTTATCTCGGCCAGGAGTTCGATCGCCAGACCCGAATCCGCTCCAGTCGCTTGTCGCAGATCGTGTCGACGGCGGTTTATCTCATCTTCGTCGCCCTGGCGACACCCCTGATGTACTTTCTCGGTGACAGTGTCGATGACAGCGCACTCATCATCCTGGCGGGGAAAGCTGCTGTCTGGCTTCCTATACCCCTCATCGCCGCAGCAGTTCTCAGCCAGTTCAGCGCTGCCGTTGCCGATACCATCTCCGGAGCCGGCAACATGATCGAGGTCTCGGAGCAGCGTATCGACCGCAGACTAGCCTATCTGCTGATCTGTGGTTTCGCTATCATCCTGGCCTTCCAGGATACATTAACGCTGGTGGCGTTGGCCTCCAGGGCATTTGCCTTTTATTACCTGTTGCAGTGCCTGGTGGCAATCAGCATCACGAAAAATACCTTCAGGAGAGTCTTGTTCGGCCTAGTGGCCGTCATCCTGGCCTTCATCACCGTCTTCGCGGTGCCGGTGGGCTGAGTTACTCCGGCGCGGACCAATCCGGGCAACAATTAACCGGGGCCAGGATAAAAACCGGCTGGACTGACTTAAACCCCTCTGGCATTTCGCCATACTCATGTACATCATGCGACTTGTGAACTTAAATATTTTTCATTGCTGTTTGGGCGCGGCGTCCTTCTTCTCTCGACTAATACCGCGTTACTTTTTTAGGTTTTTTTAAATAGTCATATATGCTTAACCCATGGTTGATGCAATAGCCCACGTAACTGTCGGCGTCGCAGACCTGAAGCCCGTATTTGATTTATGGATCGACCGGTTTGGCCTGCAGAGCGTCGTTCGACGGACCGGACCGGATCCCGGTCTGGCCCGGTTGTGGGACATACCGGCTGAACAGATTGCAGACCAGATCCTGGTCCGAACACCTGGAGCCGAAACCGGGTGGCTTCATTTCGTTCAGTTCCACAAACCGGCCGCACCTGTGCGACAGGGCGCGGCGGCGACGGATTTAGGCCCCAAAAACCTCGACGTCAACTGCCACGATATAACCGCGCGTTATACTGAGTGCAAGGCGGCAGGGTATTCGTTCCGCTCTGCAATCAGTGAATACGAAGTCGAGGATATTCGTGCCCGGGAAGTCCAGATGCCAGGCCACGACGATACGAATGTCGTCCTGATCGAGATTTTAAGTGCCGGATTCGACGTCAGATTTTCGCCGCAGGGCTATGCCGGCGTGACTTCCTGCGTCATCATCGTGCCCGATACCAGGCTCGAGGCGGCCTTCTATCGGGGTCTCTTTGGGCTGGACGAACTGATGCATCACCGCATCGCGGGGCCGGGTATCGAGGCGGCCGTCGGCTTGCCGAAGGGTGCGGTGCTTGATATGCGGCTCATGGGAAGGCAAGGTAAATTATTCGGCCGCATGGAATTGATTACCTACCAAGGTCTTGAGGGTCGTGATCGATTTCCTTTGAGTAAACCGCCGGCAACCGGAATCTTGCATTGCGGGTTTGCCGTGGAATCGGTGCCGGATACGGTGCAGCGAGCCCGGGATGCCGGCATCAATGTCGACGAGTTTGAAAATATAGAAACAATCTTTGCTTCGGGTCGTATGGCGGCCTTGCATTCGCCCTCGGGTTTGCGCATTGAGCTTTACCAAAGCGGCTAATGAATTAATGCAAAGTAAGAACCGGGGAAAGCATTATTATGGGGAAGCCAGGTTGAAGTATAATCCCATCTCCTGAAGCAAATCTGTTTATGACGGACTTAGGGACAACACAGCCTGCAAACAGGACGCTCATTGAGGCAATCAATAGATTGCACATATCTCTTCTCCATGCACCCGTTGTGAAATTTCATTTTTGCTGGTACGGATATAAAAAGGCGCCAGGTTTATGTTTCACGCCCAAGGTTTTTTAAACCGGTAACACGCACCCGATACAGATTGATTTGTGACGTAAGGGAGGTATCAGGATGTCATTATGGTCATGTCTGGAAAAGAAACCCTTCACCTTCTCCATCTTGTTATGCACATTACTGTGTGCCTGTACTGCAAGTGTTGATCGCGAATCTGCGCACGTTTGGTGTGATCCCGGGTCCGATTTGTGCTGGCAGAATCCGCAACGGGCCGGCCTGGATCTTGATGATGTCGGGCTGATCGCAGCCGAGGCGCAACCTTATTGTGAGTCACTGGTACTCGGCGGCTATGCTGACTGGCGGGTGCCCACGATCGATGAATTGCGTACACTCATTGCCGGCTATGAGCCCACGCAACCCAACGGAGACTGCAAGGTTTCGTTCGGGGCGGGTACGCTTGACGGCCTGAATCGCAATTGTCATGGCGGCACACTGCTTGCAGGTCCGGCTGCTAATGGTTGTTACTGGAAGCCCGGATTAACCGGGAGTTGCGACAGGACGGACGTGGGTGCACCGGCACGTAAAAGGCTGGAGACCTGGGCAAGTGATCGGCCGAGCGATGACCCGAAACACTGGACTGCCTATGTGACCTTCGACACCGGAGCCGTCGGCTTTAATCACAACTGCAGCTACGCGGATGTGCGCTGTGTGCGCGACAACATCGGCCCGATTCCCGAGTGCGTGGCGAACGATACCTGCATTGACGTGGATGATTATGTGTCGGACCCACAGGTGACGGCCGACTGCGATGCGGATGTGTGCAACGCAGGTGATGTGGCGCGGGTGATATTGCGGGTACCTGAATCACTCGATACGCAGCCGCATCAACTCATGGTTTTCTGGTACAAAGAAGCAGACTGGCGTATGCCGCCGGCGCGCCCCCCGGACGGAGGCACAGATTACAACCAGGTCGTGGCGCCGAATATTGATCTGGATAAACCGCTGATCATGACCGTACCGGCCTGCACCTTCTATCGTGAGAAATTAATCAGCGGCGAGTTTCGCCTGTTTGCATATTTGCAAATGCAAAAGGGATACCAACTGGTACCACGGGCGGGTGATTACGTGTGGGGAAGTTCTGAGCCGATTAGCTTCCCGCTGAATGGCAACGAACACCAGGCCAATGTGATGGAACTTGATATCACCTTGCGCCTGATCGATTAACAAGGTAACGGATTTGTTTTCCTGCATGTCCGGAAAATAAACCCGGCATCTTGCTCAGAAATCGTAATCCATCGGTAGTGACGTCGGCAGCGACGGGACAGTTTGCAGGTAAGCCCAGATAGCGCCCAGGTCCTCATCCGTCATACCGGCAAACGCCACCCACGGCATTACCGTATTGGTGGCAAGGGTGACCTTGCGACCGTTGCCGCGCAGCCTGAACAGTGTAATGAAATCATCCCGGCTGAGTTTGCCGATGCCTTCGGGATGCGTAGTCAGATTGGGCGTATCGATGACTCTTGCGCCCGGCAGGTAACGGCCGCCGACCCAGTAACGCGCGCCGCCGGTAAACGCCTTGCCCTTACGTTCCTGCCCCGGCGCATCGTTGGGGGTGTGGCAGTAACGACAACGACCGATGTCCGTCAGGTATTTCCCGTAGACCGCCTCGTCAGACCGGTCGGGAGTTTTTGCCGATGACGGCGATAAAGTTGCCAGCGACACCTTGTATATGCGCTCGCTCAACACCCGGCCCCGACCCGGTTGTTCATGCACCACCGGCGGCAGCGTCAGAATATAGCCGGCAATTGCATCGGCATCCTCGTCGCTGAGCGCGTGCAGGTTAAGCCACATGTTGGGATGCAGCGGTGCGCCGTCGGGCCGTAACCCGTCGCGGAACGCACGGATGATGTCGGCTTTGGACCAGCCGCCGATACCGGTTACCGGATCCGGGGTGATATTCGGCTCGCACAATTTCGACGTCACGAAATCCACTGAGTCCTTGCCACGCGGGTTGTCGTTGTTACCCCAGACCGGGCAGTCGATGCCGGCATAGTTGGCGATAATGGGCGGCCGGCCGTCTATCGCATTGTTTGGCGCCGAATGACATTGCGCACAAAGCGCAATGGTTTCGGCAAGGTACCGGCCGCGTTCCAGGGTTGCGTTCTGTTCGACATCGGCAAGGACGGGTAACGACAACCATAATACCGCGCAGACCGCCGCGCGGGCAGATCCATGCATCCCGAAGGTAGCTGAAATTCTCATTGCTATACTCACTTTTCCCGACTCGGTCGGACTATCGTTACCCTACAGGCTACCACAGACCAAGAGAATGACTCATGACTAAGCATCGGCGAACCCTTCAGGCCTTAGCTCAGCAAAGCCTGGTGCGGTGCGTTATAAAAATGCTGTCAGACACCCATTACCGGATTCTCGTTGCCGCCACGCTGGTAATGCTTGCGGCAACGGTGAGCCTTGCCGACGAACCGTTGCCACAGATCACGGTGCCCGATGGTTTTAGCGCAACTGTTTTTCATCCCGGCCTCGGTGCGACCCGGCATCTTGCGGTGCGCGACAATGGCGATGTGTATGTGGCGCGCAGTTTCCGCGTCGAGCGGCGCATGTTCGGGCAGAAAGCTGCATGGGGTGCGTTGATCGCATTGCGTGATGAAGACGGTGACGGCGTCGCCGATATTGTCGAACCGTTCGGCCCGACCGATATCACCAGCGAAGCGCGCATTCACAATGGGCACTTGTATTTCTCGTCCGACCAGGTCGTCTACCGGATGAAACTTGATGATAACCTCGTGCCGAAAACCGTAGCCGAACCGCTTGCCGGCGGTTTCCCGATGAACAATTCGCACGGCACCAAGACGCTGGCCTTCGATGGCGCCGGCAACATGTACGTGAATTCGGGCACGCCGTCGAATGCCTGTGAGTCGAAACGCATGGCGCTCCACGCACCGGGTTTAAACCCGTGCCCGCAACGCAAGCGCTCGGCAGGCATCTGGAAATTCAGCGATGGCAAACAAAACCAGGACCAGGTGCGCGACGGTAAGCGTTACGTTACCGGCACGCGTAACATTGTCGCGATGGCGTGGAACCCGTGGGCCGATAAACTCTATTTCGTCATGCACGGCCGTGACAGCATCGGCATGCTCAACCCGGATTATTACTCGAAGCAAGATAACTCCGAGATACCCGCCGAGGAATTTCATCTCGCCGAAGCGGGCGATGATTTTGGCTGGCCATACACCTATTACGATCCGCGCACCAACCGCCGCATGCAGGACCCCGGTTACGGCGGCGACGGCAAGACCGAGGCAGACGGTGACTACAAGAAACCGTTGATTGCGTTTCCCGCACACTGGGCGCCAAACGACCTGCTGTTCCATTCCGGGCATAATCTGCCCGCCAAGTATGCACAGGGTGCATTCATCGTATTCCACGGTTCGTGGAACCGGATACCGTTCGAACAAGGCGGCTTCAAAGTCGTGTTCGTGCCGATGCAGGTCGGTCGGGTAACCGGTGACTGGGAGGTGTTTGCCGATGGGTTCACAGGATCCGGTCCCGTCAAAAACCCCGGCCAGTCCGCATACCGACCTACCGGTCTGGCAGAAGGCCCGGATGGTTCGATCTACATTAGCGAGGATATGCTCGGGCGGATCTGGAAGGTATCGCCCGAATAAAAAAACACCTTTTAACCTTCGCTAACAGGAGAGCAGGGAATTTATTGAGGCAAAGCGTTCTTCTCAGTAACCGCAAGTGAAGATCAAGTCGCTTCCCTGCTAAAACGCGTGCTTGATCCTGCCCGCAACTACCCTGTAATCGCCAACCAGCCCCTGCCGAAAACGCTCGAACTCGATCTGAATCATCAACTTTCCTGTCCGGCATCGCCTGAAGAATTTGCAGATTATGCAAACGACACACCTTCCGCAGGAATGCCCTACGGCACGGCTCCACTCTCTGAACTCACCCGGGCGCATACCACTGACCCACTGGCGGTGGTTCGCCCGCCCCTGTTTGAGCGGCCAGGCGCCGCGCCGCTGATTCCAGCAGGCCTGTTTCGCTTGTTCCCGGGCGGTTGTAGCAACTCCGTACCAAGCTCACGCTGTCGTCAAGCAACGCTTTGGGCAGGTTGAAATCCTCGCGCAAACTGCATTGCAGCACATCGTCGTCATTGTATATCCGGTGCATAGCCTCGCGATATACTGCGCACATCGTGGCCACCAGCGAGGGCTCGCGATCAAACAGATCACCGCGCACAGCAAGACCTGTACTGGGCAGGCGAATTTGATCGCCAAGGTAGGTGATCAGGTGAGCATCACGCCCCAGGACCTGGGGCGGCAACAGCAGGGAACTGAGCAACGCTCCACAGACGCTGCCATTGAGCAGCAGGCCCAGGCGGGAAATGTCATCACGCGCCGGCAGCAATTCGACGCCAACGCCGTTCTCGGCCAGCACGGATGCCAGCATTCCAGCGGGCGGTGCGGCGTCGGGAAAAGTAGCGACTGACCGGGCCTGCAAATCATCGAGGTTTTGCATCGGCGACCTGCCATACAACCAGAACATGGGTCGGTCACAGGCGATGAATACCAGTTTGTAGTCATCGCCGCGCAGCACAGCGTCGAGGGCCGCGCCGCAGGCAGCGTGGAAGGTTCGTAGCGGCAAATCCCCGGCTGCGACGAAGTTTGTATCGACCAGCACCACCTGTAGCCCTTCCGTGTTATACAGGCCACAACGTCTGGCAATGAAGTGACAGAGCAACTCGTGGATATCGAAGGCCTTGTAGCCCAGTTGAACCGTTAACAAGCCGCAGACCCTTGCAGCAATGCGCACCGGGTCGAGCAGTCGAAGTGCGGCATAACCTGCTTGGCAAATGTTTCGATATACGCTCCCGGGCTGGACATGCCGGCAGGCCAGACAAAGCCATCAACACCGAGCTCAACCAGGGCCTGAAAACGCGGTATCGCCTCTTGCGGTGTCCCGGCGATCGCGACTGCGTCCAGAATACGGTCGGTCAGCAAATCCTTGTGTCGAGCCTCGTTACTGGCGTGCTCGGCGTAATCATACTGGGATTTCATCATGGTCAATTCTTCGTAGAGCTGGTCATCAAAGTAATCCCGGGGCACCGTCGCAAAAACGGTGCCGGCTGCGACCGATGCGTAACCTTTAACCTCTTCACGCGCTCGATTGCGATCGTCTGATACGGCACAGGCAACACGCACCAGGAGTTTGATATCGTTAAAGTCGCGCCCCGCTTCTTCGGCGCCTGCCCGTATGTTGTCCAGGGCATATTGCACCAGGCGCGGATTCGAGCCGACCTGGAACAGCACGCCATCGGCCAGTCGACCGCCAAGGCGCAGTGACCGGGGACCCGAACAGGCCATAACGATCGGCACATCCCGCTCCGACCAGGCCATGCGCAGCTCTTTGCCCTCGTATTTGGTTGGTTCGCCGCGAATCAAGGCGCGCAGAGTCCTGACCTTTTCTTCAAACACCACCAGACGCTCCGGCTTCAGGCCCAGGTTATGCACGGCACTTTCACCTACTCCGATACCGCAGATAGCCCGACCGCCGGACAGTTCCTGCAGGCTGGCCCAGCTATTGGCCAGCACTGCGGGATGCCGGGTCACCGTATGGGTGACGCCAGTAGCCAGCGCAAGCTGTTCGGTCTGCACGGCCAGCGCAGCCAGGATACTGTATGGATCACGCATTACCGAGTGCGAATCGGCTATCCAGACACCACTATAGCCCAGCTGTTCGGCACGCAATGCCAGATCGATACAGCCCTGGATCGGGCGATTGGGCAGGATACCCAGGTCGAACGATATGCTCATATTCCCGCCCGGTGACACTCAGCGTCTACACCGGCTAACACTAACGCCCCTGACGCTACCTGTCTAGCCTGCTGGGGGGCAAGACTTTAACTCTCAGGGTGCCGACTCGGTAACAGAGTACCGCCTTGTTAAGCACCTGTTCCTCGCTCATCTGTATTTCAGTGCCGTGGACACGAAACGCTTTTTTCGCCTACAGTACTGGCACATACTTACGTTGTGTACCCCGTCAGCGCCTATGGGACAGATATGACACCATGGGCTTCAGCAAATAAAGTATCCATTGCTATTATGAGTATGACTGTTGGGATTTACTTATTTCTGGTGTGGCTTGCAAATTAACCTACAGGAATCTCTATAAAATGCATTTTCGCCTGTCACTGAAGTCGGTGGAAACATTTGAATCCAGCCAGGTTAAGCGTTGGGTTCATCTGACCCTCTGATATTCCACTTCAGATTCAATGGAATTTCCTATCCTTGAGCCCAAATTTAGTGCGCAGCGGCAGGAGTATGCACCCGTCCGGTTTGCGCTACTCTTTCTAATGGGTGCTTTTAGTCTCAGACCCCTGAACAGGAAAATTGGTTGTAACAGACGTGACTGATGGCCTGCTCCTCGGCGCGGATATATAACGTTCCCGCAGGAAAATACAGAACCAATTAAGGAGTTTGAAAAATTTGATTAAAAAGAGGTGACAATTGATCTGCGCCTAACCATGTCAGATGGTGCTGGTCAAAATAATATAATTCGCCATTGCGCATTACCTGGCAACGGTCATATGGGTCACACAGAACATGATGCGGGTAGAGAACCGTGACACCTGATAGCCCGGTTACTTTGTCAAGTTGCTGATAAATCACCTGTTGACGATCAAAATGCACATCTTTTGTGAGGCCAATAGTCTGTTTCTTCTCAAGTATTTGCAAACGCAACAGTGTATTTGGCAAATGGACGCCCACCTCCGGGATCGGAGCCAGAATCCAGACCCGTTTGCCGTGAGACCGGATCGCTTCAATAGTCTTCTGGAATAACCTTGCGAAGGCTTTTTGACCTCCAGGTTCTGAAGCTTCTTTGGACTGGGTGTCAGCTATATCCATGGTACCGGTGTAAATCGCCCAACGAGCAACTAGAACGACATCTGTAACAAGTGGGTGCTTGACAATGCGCTCGAACACAAAGTCATTGAAATTCCGGCACTTGACCGGGACTGATTCCTCCAGCCAGACAATGCCCAGTAATGGAGGACATCCATTTTTTGCCGCCAATCTTCCAGCACGGTGATTAGATGCCGCAAAGCCACTAACCGCTTTGGCGAGAGTACCGGCATGGGAATCTCCCCACAGAACAAAACTTAAATCTTTTATGTCCGGGTCGCCCAGTACACAGTAATTCTTATCATTCAAATCAAAAATTGATTGATCCCAGCAAGGCCAGTCATTGGCCTCACGATCTTTATCGGCGGCAAGGATATTTAGAGTTTGAGTATCGTATTGCTGCCAGGGCAAGTCGCGCAATACTATCGCACTAAAACCTGCCGCCAATGAGATGCAAATCAGTAACCCTGCCCCAAGAAAGACAGAACGGCGGCGCAGCAACAGACCAGGCCCACGCACAGGTCTCTCTACATAGTAATAGGAGAATATAGACAAACCTAATGTCGCAACAAGGACAATAATAACCTGCAACCAGTCAGTAACAGCTGGCATGCTATTTTTCGCGAAAACCAACAGGGGCCAATGCCACAGGTAAAGAGGATAGGAAATCAAGCCGATACCCACCAGCAGCCTCGATTGCAGTATACGACTGACAATATTTGCAGCACCCATACCTGACCAAATGATGAGCCCGGTGCCCAGGCATGGGATTAAAGCGTTAACACCAGGAAATACAGTCTCAGTCGAAAATGTCGTGGTGGCAAAGATAATAAGACCAGCCCCAATAATTCCCATGAGGTTTCGCATACCCCTTTCTGTTTCCACCTGCCTGGGAATCATCGCCAGGATAGCGCCAATACCAATCTCCCAAATGCGGACACTTGCCAGGTAAAAACCTGCATCAGGGTTGATTCTGATAAGCCAAATGCCGGTGCCGAAAGAGGCAACAGAGAGAATTGCTGTGCATAATGCATAGCGGGCGTGAAAAAAACGCTTTACACAAAGCAGGTAAAACGGGAACAGGATGTAAAACTGTTCCTCAACGGCAAGAGACCATGTGTGGAGCAGAGGTACATTCTCTGCAGAATCAGAAAAATATCCTGCATTGGCAAGGAAGTAGTGATTTGAAATGAAGAGTGCCGTCGCAATAATGCTTTCCCCGAATGCGATACGGTCATCCGGCAGTGCAAACCAGAACACAAAAACCGCACAAACAAACAGCATGGTAAAGAGCGCCGGAAAGATTCTTCGCACTCTTCGCTCGTAAAAGTAAGCCATTGAAAATTGATTAGTCTTCAGTTTTGGCAAGATGATGCCGGTAATCAGAAAACCGGAAATCACAAAAAAAACATCGACGCCAATAAATCCCCCTGAAAATGGGAAAATTTCAGCGTGGTAGAAAATTACCGCCAAAACTGCAATTGCACGAAGACCGTCAATGTCTGGTCGGTAGACTGGATCCTGAATACCTGGAGCCAATCGAGTATTGTTAGCTGACATTCGAGATAGCGCCCATTGCGGGGCTCTTTTGCTGAGTTTGGCTAACCAGTAATAATTTTCTCATAACTCTATATGGAATTTTTAGTTGGTAGTTATTTCTTCCCGAAGAAAAATAGCAACTCGTGAACCCAGAAAAACAATTCATAATTTCATTAATAAACATATTTCATAAATTCAGAGCATTGAATTAGGCTATTTTAGCCATTTCTGCCGAGCTCAAAGATAACAATTCATTTCGACTGTATCACGCATTAACCGAGGTAAAAATATATGGAAATAAAAAAGTCCCATTCTTTGCAGCAGCGGTTTAACCCTTTGCTACAGAAAAAACGGTTTGTTCTGACATCTGCCATCAATGGTTCAATTGATGATAAAACTGCACCCCGAAACTCAGGCTGACGCCGACGGTGCTGGCTGCATGTGCGGCTGCATGTGCCGGCAGTGGCATTCTCAAGTCAACCTGAAGCTGACTCGGCTCGTCCGCCGGGATAGAAATTCCTATCCTTGAGTCTAGGGAGTAATTCGTTTTGAGCCGTCTGAGGGCGATTCCAGATCTGGTGTCTGACACCTACGCTACCTACGCGTTTTGCTTGGCGAGTTCTTTTAGATCATTGGCATCCAGTTTATAGAAGAACATGATGCACGCAGCGCCAATCGCAGCCAGGGCCGGCAGGATACCCACCGCGAAATAAATCACTTCAACCGCTGCATCCGGCTGCACCACGCGTTCCCCGGCTTTGGACGAGACAAAGCCAACAGCCGCCAGAATGGAACCGAACAGCAGCGGCCCGAAGGCTGAAGCAGCTTTTTCCATGGTGCTGTACATGCCGGTGTAGACACCTTCACGGTTAATGCCGCTGGTTAGCCGGTCGTATTCAATAGTGTCGGGCAATAATGAAAAGCCAATAATCATAATGCCACCAAGGCACAGACCAATCATCAGGATGCGGCCGTTCAGAAACAGATCAGCTTCGCTGGGCGAAGCCAGCAGCCAGGTGGTCATGACGACCGAGTAACACAGGCACGACGAGATTAAGGTTTTGCGTTTACCAACTCGTTTGGCGATAAATGACCACAACGGAATGGAAGCCAGCGTTCCCAGGGTGAGGAAAATGCCCAGCGACATCATCAGGGCCGGGCCGCGGCCGACTACATGCTCGGCAAAAAACAAAAAGGCTGCCGAGAAGCTGGCGTTGGCAACCAGCAGGCACATCTTGGCGCCAATAAAAATGGTAAAGGGGCGGTTCTTAAATACCAGGGCAACCTGCTTCTTTACGGAGTAGTGAATCTCTTCGGTGCGCTCGACAAAAAACACATTGCGGGTCATCCAAAACGACAGCAACATCGCAATCAGCACCGTGCTGCCAATTATCCAGCCGAACAGTGCATAGCCGATTTCGTCACCAAACTGTTTGAGCAACTGTGCGCCACCCACGGCAAGCAGCATTTGCGCGGAAATAAAAAACACCACCCGGTACGACATCAATACAGTGCGCTCGTGATAACCGGAGGTCATTTCCGCCGGCATGGCGAGATGCGGCACGTTGAATACGGTGTAGGCGGTGGAGTACAGAATAAGCACCAGCGCGATGACCACCGTGGTGGTTAATTCGCTGGAAAAAACCGGCAAATTGAACACCAGTACGAAGCTCGCAAAACAACCAATAGCACCAATCAACAGGTAAGGCCGCCGCCGACCGATGCGGCTGCGGGTGCGGTCACTGATATGCCCCATGATCAGGTCGGTCACCAGGTCATAGATACGCACAAAAAAGATCACCTGACTGGCCGCCAGCACGCCAATGCCCAAACTGTCGGTCATGTAAAACAGCAGATAAAAAGTAATGGCGCCAATCATGACCGAGGTGCCGTGCGAGCCCACCGCCCAGCCGAACATTTGTGTGCGGGTCAGTGAGGGCATCACGCCATCAGCTACGGAAAGCTTATCAGTCATTGGCTTCTGCCTTATCAATATTTACATTGACGTTTTCTTAAGCGCTCAGGTCGGCAAGCGCAATGATTTTGTTCACGTACTGATTGCGCTCCAGTTCATTCAAAATGAAATGCGCCAGATCAGCGCGCGAAACGCTTTTGCCGTTCGGCAATTCATTGCCCTCGCTGACGATATAGCTGTGCTTGGCTTCTTTGTTGTGAAGCATGGGCGCACGCGTCACGGTTACATCCAGTCCGCTGGCAAGCACATCCTGCTCCATCTGGTTCATGTCGCCGTAGTATTTGCGGCGTAGAAACAGATAGATATTGCGACGAATGCCTTTGCGCACAATGCCCTGTGCCGCCCCAAAGGAAGAAATGGGAAGCATGCGATTAATGCCGTGCCTGCGCATAGCTGTAACCACGTTGCGATGGCCATCGGTGTTCAGCATGTAGCGCTTGTCCAGCAGGTTAGTTTTGCCGATTGACGTGACCACCACATCGGCACCAGCTATGCCGTCAATAATGCTCTGCTCATCGAAGGCATCGCCCTGACGTTTAGTGACACGCGGATCATTGCTGGAAATGTTGTCGGGATTGCGGGCCACGCCGATGATTTCGTGGTCCCTGCCCAAGGCAGCTTTGATAATTTCGGCACCAGTTTGACCCGATGCGCCGATGATGGCTATTTTCATGACAAGTGATTATCCGCTGGCAGATGACCCGTTGCGGTCGTGTCACTCTGCTTGATTACTCTTCCTGGTTTAAGGGAAAACTATAGGCGCGGGCGAGTTTGTCGCCCTGGTATTCATAAATGCCGAGTGTGCCGCGGGTGACAACTTCATCGCCTTCACGAAACTGGTCTTTCTCCAGCGCTACCACAAAATTACCGAAAGTTTTCAGAAACTCTACGTCGCCCTTAACGTAGGAACCGCTTTCGAGCACCATTTGCAATCCTGCCTTGGCTTGCTCTTTGCCTTTGGCCAGGAGTTTCGGGCCGTCTTCAGTCATGCCGTAAAATTCGTAGTCATCGGTGACGAAGCTCATCATCCTGTCGTAATCTTTGTCGTCATAAGCACGCGACGACTGCAGGAATAGGTCTTCGTATTTGGACATCCGGGTCTCCGAGTAAATTTCTACGCTTTCTAAAACGTCTTCCCCGCATGCAAGACTGCTGTCTAGAAAATGTAATCTGAACGTGACATTTTTGCGGGAGTATTACAAGTCGCTTCTTATAATGAGGGACGCTGCTGCAGATGCATGCTGCCTGATAACCGCACTTTGGTCAGTTGCTGGTCTGCACCGGCAAGTGCCTGATGCATTCGCCGGTGGCAGCAAAAATAGCGTTGGTAAGCGCTGCGGCGGTGCCGTGCAGGCCGGGTTCGCCCACACCGCCCGGTCGTTTCTGCTGGCTATTAATAATGTGTACGTCTATTGCCGGGCAGTCAGCCAGGCTCAGGCGCTTATAAGTATTGAAGTTGCCCGCCGCCAACGGCAGTGCCGGAGAGAATAAAACCACATCGAGAAAGCATGTAACCAGTCTAACGGCTACTGTGGTGTCAGACACCAGAAATTGAGAGCTAAAAAGCTGCGGACCGCCAATGCTGCACGGTTATACTCAAGCACACATTAACAACAACCGGAGCCGAATCATGAAATCGCAGATCAGGACGTTGACCCTCCGCCCGCTGACGGCAGGAATGATTGCACTTTTGCTACTGGTTGCGGGTTGGGCTTCCGGCACAGCCCGCAACGATGATGAGTTTTTCGCCAAATCCGGCAGCAAGTACGGGAAAATTATCCAGGCTTCGGAACAAGCTTTCATGGCGCGCGAGGTGGAAGGCGCGATCGCCAACCTTGATGACGATTACGTGCTGTATGACATCAAGGAAGAGGGTGCGATAGCGCGACTGCGCGGCAAAGAAACTGTGCGTCAGGCGCTGGGCATGATCTTCCAGTCGGATGTCTGGATTGAGTCGGACGTCACAAGGCTGGCACTGGTGGACAACACGCTGGTGCAAATCGAACACGACACTTTTAAAACAGACGACGGCACCAAAACCGTTTCCACACTGGTGGTATTTGAGCATCGCAACGGCAAGCGCTGGCGCGAATGGCGGTTTATACCGGCCGACCGTTAAAGGTTTATCGTTAATTGAAAAGCGTCAAGCAGTAATTTCAGGGGAATGAATATGCAGCAACGATCCATAAAGAATTTACTGGCGGTAACAATAATGCCGATCTGTCTGGCAGTTTTTTTAACAGCCTGTTCCGGGCCGGCACCGGATGAGGAAGCACAGGCTGCCGCAGACGCGCCCAAAAGCATTGCTGTCATCGGTGCCACGGCCCGTTCCGGTCGCGTGATTATTGCGCAGGCACTCGAAGCGGGATTTCAGGTCACCGGTCTGGCACGCAGCCCGGAGAAATTCGGTTACGAACACGAAAACCTGACCCTTGTTAAAGGTGACGTGCGCGACGCTGAAACACTGAAGGCAGCACTCACCGGCAGCGAAGTAGTAATCTGCATGGTGGGCAAAAGCGCACCTGCCGACCCCAGTGCGCCGATCGGTGAAGTCGATCTGTACACCGTGATGGGCGCCAACTTGCTGGAGACCATGGCCGCCAAAGGTAATAAGCGCCTCATTATGGCCAGTTCCACCGGCGTAGAGCACCGCGTGCCCAATGAGGCCACCGAGCCCGAGGGCCCGGGCATGTCAAACGCCTGGCGTTTCAATGCTCGCTATCTCTATAACGACATGGCCGCCATGGAAGAGCAGATTGTGAACAGCGGTTTGGATTACATTTTATTGCGACCCGGCTTCATGGTGGAAGAACCGGCCCGCAACGACATGCAATTTGCCATTGATGGCGGCACGCCCGGAGGGCGCACCATTACCTACGAAGATTTTTCTGCGTTCATCCTGGCGAATCTGGAATCGGACGAGTACGTCGGCAAAGCCGTCGGTATGTACTCGGATGAAATCATGGACCCGGCCAAGGAAACGAAAAAATTCCTCGAGAAAATGCGTTTGCAGAATGAAGCCGAAGCGGCGGCTGCCGAACAGGCGGGAGGGTAACGCCATGCGCAGAATAATTGTAATGAATGCATTTATTTCTCTGAAAATATGTATTTGTAGTTTCTACGCTTGAGTGGGTGCAGCCGGATAAAGTGAAAAAGGCACAAGTCATCAGTGACTCGCAGCAGCAAAAAAACACTGTAGTTGGTATTGCTAATCAATTAGGATACATTAACCAGCGGCCAGCCTATTTGTATTGTCGATAAGCCGCTGGCAAAGCGTATTTGTGGCAGAAATTTACTCTCTGGAGAAGCATTATGCTGGTTAGATATCTTGTTACAGGCTTTATCACGTTAAGTGTCCTACCGTTATCTCTTCTACCGCCGGTCGCATTAGGTGAGGACGAAGCAAGTCGCGAGGAGATGCTGATTACGACTGCCCGTAAGCGCGAGGAAGACCTTCAGAAAGTGCCTGTCTCGATTACCACTTTTACGGCCGAACAGATTGAAGCTGCTAACATCACTACCACGCTGGACCTGGCAAACGCCACGCCAGGTTTATACTTTGAGGCCTTTAATTCTGGCTCCGCCTCCTTTCCGGTCATCAGAGGCTTGTCTCAGCAGAATATCTCGTTCGATATGGCCATAGACAATAACGTCGGGCGGTTTATCGACGGTATTTACCAGACGAATCGTAATGCCCCCGATATAGAGTTACTCGACCTGGAACGCATCGAAGTTATCAAGGGTCCGCAGAACGCCATGTTTGGCCGCAGCACCTTTGCCGGTGCCATCAACTACGTAACCAAAAAGCCGGGAGATGAGTTAGAAACGAAAGTGAAAGTTGGCGCGGGCACCGATGAAGACTACATGGTTTTTGGCAGCGTCAGTGGTCCGCTTATTGGCGACACATTGCTGGGCAGGATCTCCGGGGGCTACCGGGAATTCGATGGTACTACTGAAAACCTGGGCAATCCCGGGGACAATCTGGGTGGGTACGAGGAAACGACGATCAATGGCAGCCTGGTGTCGCAAATAGGCAGATTTTCGGCGACACTCGACGGGTTTTATAACGACCGGGATAACGAACACAGCTCGCAACACCTGATCAGCGATTTCAATTGCGGAATGGATGGCTATGGTGGGTTTCTGTACCTGTGCGGCGACGTGCCGTTTGTCGATCCGGTCGACATATCCCCTGATGCATTTGGCACAGAGAACGAAAGCTGGCAGGGTGTATTGACGCTCGAATATGAGCTCGAATGGGCGACTTTAAGCAGCATCAGCTCTTATTCAGATCAGGAAACATTGTCCCTCCAGGACACCGACTACACGAGCGGTGGTCAGCCGCACCCCGTCTGCGATTTTAACATTTCCGGGCCTGCCTGCTTTGGCTTTTTCCCGCCGCCGCCGGTTTCCCGTATTCAGGACGCCAATGTCTACAATCATGCCTCGAATAGCGTAGAAGATTTCAGTCAGGAGTTTCGTATTCAGTCCAACAGTGCGGAAGGCTTGACCTGGATGGCGGGCGTGTACTATTTCGATAGTGACAATAATGCGACGTTAGGTTCGGGCGTTGACGGTTCCGTACTGGCACCCGGTGAGTTTTATACCGGATTTGCAGGTTTTTTGGCGACACCGGATCCGGTGAATGCACCGGTGCCGGTCAGCGATTGGGATAGCGGCACCGAAACCATCGCGGTGTTCGGACAGGTCGGCTTCGACATTACGGATAAGCTGCGGTTGGATGTGGAGGCCCGTTACACCAACGAGGAGAAGAGTATAGATAGTCGTCTCAATTTCTTCGCACCAGGAACCGGCAAGGCCGATGACGATTTCAACATGTTTACACCGCGTGTGACTCTGGATTATCAAACCACCGAAAACATTATGCTGTACGGCAATGTGGCCCGTGGTACACGCGCCGGTGGTTTTAACGGAAGTTATCCGCTTCCTACCTGTTCGATTCCGACGTTTACAGACCAGGTGAGTTGTGAAGGCGGCGGTGGAACATGGTATCCCGGTATTCCAGGTGAGCAGACGTTTGACGACGAGTCAAACTGGACCTACGAAATTGGCGTCAAGACCACTTGGCCGCAATATGGCCTGACGGCAAACCTGGATGTGTATTACGTTGACTGGGAGGACATGCAGATTGCTGGTGCTTCCGAGTCCACGAACCCCAGCTTCCGGTCGACTGTGATTCGCAATATTGGCGGCGTCGATTCCTGGGGCCTTGAATTCGATGTCCAGGGCGTCGCGGCCGATTTCCTGACCTATGGTGTGGCGTATGCCTATTCGAATCCAGAGTACAAAAGTGGCAGTGTAGATCAGGGTGCAGCTACTACCTGCATCAACTTTCTTGGTGTGCCCAGTGGCACCGACATTTGTAACTTCGGCCCCAATAACGAGATCCTGGTCGGGGGCAATCAGCTTGGACGCATGGCGGAGCACCAGGCAAGCGCCAATGCTACATTTTTTGGAAACATCAACAGCCAGTGGCGGTGGTCTGTTCGGGGAGACATAAATTATTCCGGCGACGTGTATACCCGCTCGATTAATCAGCAGGAGTACGGCGATCGAACAATAGTCAACGGCCGCATTACTGTGGAAACGGACAGCCTGACGATCGCACTTTGGGGGCGAAACCTCTTCGACGACGAATACGTTATCGCCAACGCATTACAGCCACGCACTTTTGTGGCTCGGGCCACCGACCATACGCAGTCGGAAGGACGGCGAGCCGGTATCTCACTGGAGTACCGGTTCTAGAGTTGAGTCAACGGCCGGGTTAATCAAACCCGGCCGTTTTTGCCAGGTTGCGGTTAACCGGCTGTTATCGAACGCATCCTCAAAGCCTGGAATCCCGAGCCGGCCACAATACTGCCATCAGGTCGCGACCCGCTGTGGCCGGATGGCGAGACCTTGCCGCCGACCTATCACCCCGTGTCCCGGATATTGCCTGAGCGCTCTGTCCGATGCCGGCGTATGGTCCGCTGGGGACGCACGGGTGTGGATTCCCGATGGCTGCGCGGCACTACATCCCGAAACCCAGGCCACAGCCGACGGTGAAGGCCGCATTTTTCGACTGCTTGGGCCGGCCTCGGCATGCTCAAGTCAACCCGGCGCTGACTCTCGACCGCCGGGACAGAAGTTCCCATCCTAAACACAGACGAAAGTTTTTCGTGGTTCTTTCATCCAAAGCCGATTGGAAACCTTAGGCTGAAAAACTTTCCGGATCTGATCAAAATCCTGCATCAGTGCTTCCCGAATTTAAGCTATTGAATGCCTTTAATTTCGTGTTAGCCGAACAGCTTAAAAGCACGCATTAGCATTCCCGCAGCCAGTAATATCAGCAAAAATCCCATACCTAAATCAATACGCTTCGCGTTACGTTTCAAGCTGTCCACCAGACCTCCTGAAGATGCAAGCAAGGCCACAAAGCAATACCATGCAGTGTCTATACCTCCCACAGTTGTGACGAGTACTATTTGTTCCGGAAATGCCGCATCAGCTTGTACAAACTGACTGAATAGCGCCAATAACCATGCCGCGATTTTTGGATTCAGAAATGCAATCAAAAAACCTTCGATAAATCCCTGTCTTCCTGTGAGTTGTGAGTGCTTTTTTTCAGTTTCAGTTTTCTGCTGAAAAAGAGCAGAAACGATCATTTTTGAGCCGAGCCAGATTAAAAAAACTGAACCTGCTATTTGCGCGATCGTGAAAAAATGAGGAATGGTTTTGAACATTGCAACCAGTCCTGCAACCGCTACCAGTGCATAAAACGTGATACCCAGCCCATGTCCTATGCCTGTCATAATTCCCTGCTGCCTTCCGCCTGAAACGGAGTTCCGCAGAATAACCGCAAGACTTGGTCCCGGTGACATAGCACCCATGACACAGATCAGCGCCAGTTGACTCCATTGTGTGAAATCCATTTATTTATCCTCATAAAGAATTCTTAATTTTAAAAATTCCATCCTCATGAAAAACAAAATAAATTTGTCAATACGCCATTTTTCAGCTCGTCAATACTATCCTCACCGCGCAGGCCTTCAAGAACAATGTGAATCTTCTCTTCTGCTGAATAACGCCGCCTGGTGGCTCGGCGAATATCGCGGGGCGTCTTTTCTGCGCTTGGTTTGTTGGTTTTCCTTGTCATCATCGTTTCCTCTTGGGGTTAACGATGAGCTAAACCCGTCTCTTAAACAATCAGGCTATTCTGTCCAACTCGGGCTGACGGGGTACAGTACACCACGAACCCGGGAAACCAATGCCCTGCTTCCAGTCAATCCGCGTAAGGCAAAAGTGAACGCGACCAATCATACTTACCCACCCCCAACGGATAACGCAGTCGTGGCAAACCCCGGTAATTCTGCGGCTCAACCAGGTGATACGCCGTCACCGAATCCGGAGTCTCGCCGTCTTCGACCCACCGCTCCAGCACACCCAACCAGTCGACCGCATCCGCACCCGGCCCGCGGCGACAATGTGCAACGCCGGGCATCAGGAACAAGCGCGCGAACTTTCCGGTCTCTGCCGCACCACCCATGGTCGCGGTCATCGTCTCAAAGTAATCGATCGTATTCATCGGCGTCACTTCGACATCGTCCCAGCCCTGGTAAACGATTAGTTTCCCGCCACGCGCGCGAAACTTGCGCAGATCCGGATTCAATGCCGAATAGATAACTTCCATCAATGCGATGTGCGCGGGATCGCGATCGAAATCAAACTCGCGTGCAGAATGTCCGGGCCCCGGATCATCAGGGAATATCAGGTACTGATAGAGTTCTTTAATCGGACCGTCCGGATGAAACACGGCAGGACCGCCGCGCCCTACAAAGTTCGGCACCCATTCGTATTCCGAACCCGGCATCAGACCACCAGGCTGCAACCGTTCACCAGCGGTATTCCGGGCGCCGCCATACAACTTGCGCAACACCTCGATCTCACGCGTTGAAACGCATTGCTCATCCGCGGTATTCGCGCACTTCGATAGCAACGCCTGCCAATCGCAACGGCGTGGATCTTCGATCAATCCGCCCGCCCGGTCGCCGGCCGCGTCAGGACCTTTTTCCGTAGCACAGGCACCAATCAGCGTCTGGTGCACCCAATCAACTTTAGCCGGCGTCAAGATAGGTTGATCGTCGGCATCGAGATTCGCCATGCCGCTCCAGATCAGGTGCAGAGCCGCAGTCGCCGTCTCGTTCAGCACAGGCGCCCCGGCGATGATGCCGTCGAAGTCGTCCGGAAAGCGCTGCGCCTCGACGAACCCCTGTCGGCCGCCCGTTGAGCAGCCACGAAAATAGGAGTGGCGTGGCGCGCGCCCATAAAACCGCTCGATGATGGACTTGGCGGCCAGCGCAACAACATGCGTCGCACGATAGGCGAAGTCAATCTCCGCACTTCGATTATTGTATGCCCATAGCGCCTGGTAAGGCGGCGCCTGGTGCCCCATGTCTGTTGCCACAACTGCATAATCGCGCGCCAGCGCATCGTCGCAGGATGCGCTCGGCACCTCGCCGCATAATCCGCCGCAACCCTGCATCAGAAATTTCCCATTCCAGCCGCGCTCGCCGTCGGGTATCGGCAGGCGTAACTCGAAACGCACCTGCGGCGCGACATAGCCAGCCACGAGGCAGTGCACCGGCATATCGCCCGCCGCCGTAACGACCTGCGTCCAGGTCAGGTTCGTTGGAGCGCCCGGAATATCGAGTTGCTCGGCGGTAAACAGCGCGGCGCAGCGAGCGGGGGCCGAACCGAGCGCGGGGGCGACGACGACATCCGATATCAGGCACGCCAAAGCGGTCAGCGCCACGATCGTTCGGGTCCGCTTCATGTCAGGATTCGACATAGATTTCTCCGGTTCGTCTTGTCTCGGCTATGCGATCCAATCCCACGCGGAACCATACATTTATAGCCAAAGAAAGTATATTTACGCTGCTTGTATTTTCCCTCAGTCACTTCCTTGCAGGACATCGAATCCAGGGTCAGGTCAGAGTGAAGAGCCCACACCTGAACAACTGGAGTCTCCCCCATAAAAAAACCCCATCGGCCGAAACCAACGGGGTTTTGTTTAAAATCCTGGCGATGTCCTACTCTCACATGGGGAGACCCCACACTACCATCGGCGCTGAACGTTTTCACTTCTGAGTTCGAAATGGGATCAGGTGGTTCCCGCACGCTATGGCCGCCAGGAAAACTGGTCGGACAAGCAAATCCTTTTGCAAGTCCTACTTCTTTGCAGCAGCGGTTTAACCCGTTGCTACAGAAAAAAATTGGATTGTTCTGACATCTGCCATCAATCTTTCAATTGATGATAAAACTGCATTTCATTTGAAGTTGCTTGAATTTATATGGCCAAGCCTCACGGGCAATTAGTACTGGTTAGCTTCACACATTACTGCGCTTCCACACCCAGCCTATCAACGTTGTAGTCTTCAACGGCCCTTCAGGGGGATCAAGTCCCCAGGGAAATCTAGTCTCAGGGGGGGCTTCCCGCTTAGATGCTTTCAGCGGTTATCCCGTCCGTATATAGCTACCCGGCAATGCCACTGGCGTGACAACCGGAACACCAGAGATACGTCCACTCCGGTCCTCTCGTACTAGGAGCAGCTCCCTTCAAATTTCCAACGCCTACGGCAGATAAGGATATGAAGTAATTGTTCACGCAGTAACAGCTCGTGGCACTATTAAAGAAAGGGAAAACTCGAGTTCCAGCCAAATAAATCTTTCCGCAAGCACAACAACTCAGGTGCGACGCCTTACAGGTAGCAGCGTTCTACCTATGTTCTGTTCTGTTATCTAAGCGGCTTCTTACATAAAGGACAGCTCTTTTTATCCCTTGTCACAAACACACCCGAATCTTTGTAAACGCAGTCCTTACATACGAAATGACCAGATTCGCAAGTTCG
>PVBE010305424.1_pt1 | contig 28629 bp, 30 predicted proteins | sample 1631181 | NCBI WGS metagenome assembly PVBE01 (sample SAMN08397723, study PRJNA350692) | Marine metagenome, whole genome shotgun sequencing project. | isolation source: water | place: Pacific Ocean | collected 2012-04
CCTACTGAAGAACAACTTAACGCATTAGAAGCTGAAGCAACAACTGTAAAATCTAACAATCAAGTTATTAATACAAGAAAAGGTTTGTATGGCTCAACCGAAGAACAGTTACAAACCCTGATGGAAGCGATACTAAAACAGTAACCGAATATATTACAGTAGTCGAAGGTATGTTGCCAGTAGTGAATTTTAGCACACAAGATACAGCCCAATGTTCAAATGCACCAATTTATTTTTACGATGAGTCGGAAGGGTGTCCAACCCAATGGTTGTGGTCGTTCGATCCTGACAACGTAACTTACTTAGAAGGTACTACAGAAGAATCACAAAATCCGATTATCTCGCTAAGCGAGACAGGCTTATATTCTGTTACACTGGCTGTGTCGAATAGCTCAGGACAAAGTCAATTAATTAAGGACGATTACCTCTTTATCGGGGGACAACTTTTGCCTTTTTCCGAGGACTTTGCCGGAAGTAGTTTTAATGCAATGGGTTGGAAAGTAGAGAACCCGGATCAAAGTCTTACATGGGGTCTTACTGAAGTAGAAACTGGTTCTGGAGTAAATCAGGTAAGCTGGATGAACAACTTTAATTATCCACAAATGGGGGCAAGGAATTATCTGGTTTCTCCTAATTTGAACTTTGCAGGATTTGCAAATATTTTTATGACATTTGATTACGCCTACGCAGAGCGTTATTCACCAAGTGATTCTCTTATAGTAAGCATTTCTGATGATTGTGGTGACAGCTGGACACAAGTTTATGCTAATGGACCTAACGGTGCAGGAATTTTTGCAACGGCTGAACCAACTTCTGAATCCTTTGTTCCTCAAAGTGGTAATGACTGGTGTGGTGTTGGTTATGGCCCAGATTGCCCAATAATCGACTTAAGTGCTTGGGCTGGTAACGCAAATATAAAGGTTCGCTTTGAAGCCTATTCACGCTATGGGAATAACTTGTATGTCAATAATGTTGAAATAAGTAATATGGTTGGGATATTTGATAATTCTAAGAACCAAAAAGACACTTTTATTTTGCATCCAAATCCAGCCAATGGTATTGTAAATGTTCTTGTTAAAAATCCTGGATATAACCAAATACAGCTATTGGATACTCGAGGAAGCATAATTATTGAAAGGGAAACGAATCAAAATAAAATAGAAATTGATATTAGAACTTTAAGGAGAGGTGTTTATTTTGTGAGGTTAATTGGTAAATCTTCTACCACCCAAAAGCTAATCATACAATAGAACTCTTTGAGAGAAGCTACTAAATTGGGAATAATCAATTGTGGTTATTCCCTATTTTTTATGTGATGTTGTCTAGTCGAGCCTTAATTTTTAAAAATCCAACAGATGAACTTCTTGCTTAAACATCTCTGCAGTGGGCTCTAATCTTTTTCTTTATTGTCAGAATAAACTTTAGCAAGTCCACCAAGAGCCGTTTCCCTGTATAAGCTTGGCAGATCTTTTCCTGTTTGTTTCATTGCTTCTACTACTTGATCAAACATAATCAAATGTCTGCCATCAGAATTAATAGCAAAAAGAGCCGAATCAATTGCTCGCTGTGTACCAAACGCGTTTCTTTCAATACATGGAATCTGAACTAAACCAGCCACAGGATCACAAGTTAATCCCAAATGATGCTCTAAAGCAGAAGAGGCTGCATATTCTATTTGATACATTGTACCACCTGCAATTTGAGTTGCTGCTGCTGCCCCCATCGAGCTAGCAACACCAACTTCACCCTGACACCCAACTTCTGCTCCTGAAATCGAAGCGTTTTGTTTAACGATATTACCTATTAAACCAGCCGTTGCTAATGCTCTAATTATAAAATCTTCTTTAATTTCTTTATCCCTGTAAAATAAGTAAAGTACAGCAGGCAATATTCCAGATGATCCGCAAGTTGGTGCTGTAACAACTATATTACCTGCAGCATTTTCCTCACTTACGGCTAATGCAAAAGCAAACAAAAAACTGTCATCTTGAACAAACTGGTTTTGCATCCTTGCCTTAAAATAATATGATGATGCTTTACGCAAGAGTTTTAATCCTCCGGGTAAAGTACCTTCTGTATTCAATCCTCTTTCAATAGCATCTTTCATTACTGACCATACTTCATGCAAATAATCAATTAAATCATCTTCTTCATTCCGGAAAACATATTCCCACAAAGCACCACCTTCATTTTTAAGATGTACTAGTATTTCAGCCATATTTGTGTGGGGATAAACAACCTTTGATTCTATCTTGTGGTCTTTGTCCATTAATTCTCCACCACCAGTGCTATAAACTACCCAAGAATCAGTTAAGTTTGAATCATTATCAAAAGCTTCGAAAAGCATTCCGTTAGGATGAAGGGGTAATTTATCATCATAATGCCACACAATTTCACATTTACTACCCAATGTGTCTATTATTACGACATCAGTCATATGTCCTTTTCCTGTATGTGCTAAACTTCCATATATATGAACCTTGAAATTAAATGCGTTCGGGTTTTTATCAAGGAAAATCGAAGCAGCTTTTTTCGGTCCCATCGAATGGCTACTCGATGGACCATTACCTATTTTATAAATTTTTTTTATCGAATCCATTGTGTAAAAATAATATAAATGATTGCCGAAATAAACTAATGGTCAAACAATATAATAATGAAGAAAAAAATAAAGGATATTTTGTATTTTAGCTGATATGAACGATAGAAAATAAGATTTATATAAAATGGAAAAGAAAAAATTTGCTGTAGTCTTATCAGGATGCGGTGTTTTTGATGGTGCAGAAATCCATGAAGCAACTCTGACATTGTTAGCTATTATGAGGCAAGGAGCAGAATATCAGTGTTTTGCTCCTGATATCCAACAACATCATGTAGTTAATCATATTTCAGGTGACGAAATGAGTGAATCTCGCAATGTGTTAATTGAATCAGCTCGAATTGCCCGTGGTGATATTAAACCGTTAAGTGAATTTAATGGAAATGATTTTGATGCTGTAATATTCCCAGGCGGATTTGGTGCTGCCAAAAACTTGTCATCTGTAGCTTTCAAGGGACCTGATGCTGAGATTAATCCTGATGTAGAGAAGGCTGTATTACAAATGGTTGAGTTGAAAAAACCAGTAGGTGCACTATGTATTGCTCCTGCTTTTATTGCTAAAATTTTAAAGGATGTAAGCGTAACAATCGGAACAGACAAAGGTACAATAGAAGCGATAGAAGCAATGGGAGCTTCACATGTTGAGACTGACCATGGTGACGTAGTTTTTGATGAGAACAACCTCATTTTTACAACACCTTGTTATATGCTTGATGCTACAATTTTGGATATTGATGATGGTGCGAATAATATTGTTAAGGCTATGCTGAAGAGGATGGGGTAAAATTCATTTCAATTATGTCATTCTGAACGTAGTTGACGTAGTGAAGAATCTCAGCAGGTTAGATTGAGATTAGGGATTCTTCCTGTACACATGAGTGTTACATTGTCTTGTGTTCAGAATATCAAAGATCGATTCGTTCGCTTACAATTAATCAACATGAATAAAATAACACAGCTGTTCAATATTAAATATCCTATTATACAAGGAGGAATGATTTGGTGCAGTGGGTGGGAGTTAGCCTCAGCTGTATCCAATGCTGGAGGTTTAGGTCTTATTGGATCAGGTAGCATGTATCCAGAAGTTCTAAAGCAACAGATAGAAAAATGTAAAAACGCAACTACAAAACCTTTTGGTGTTAATGTGCCTTTACTTTATCCTCAAGCGGATAAAGTAATCGATTTAATCATTAAAGAAAACATCAAAATTGTATTCACTTCGGCAGGAAATCCAGCTAAATATACGACCAAACTGAAAAACCATGGAATAAAAGTAGTACATGTTGTTGCAAATAGTAAGTTTGCTCTTAAGGCACAATCAGCTGGTGTTGATGCAATAGTTGCTGAAGGTTTTGAAGCAGGAGGGCATAACGGATTTGATGAAACCACAACTATGGTAATTGTACCTATGTTGAAGGAAATAATCGATATTCCTATAATTGCTGCAGGGGGTATTGGTTCAGGACAAGCTATATATGCCGCTATGGCGCTTGGAGCTGAGGGAGTGCAAATCGGATCGTTGTTTGCAGCGTCAAAAGAATCTTCAGCGCATGAAAATTTCAAAAGAGAAATAATTAAAGCTATAGATGGGAGTACATATCTTACTTTAAAAAAGTTAGGGCCTGTGCGTTTAATTCGTAATGAGTTTTTCAACAGAGTACATAAAGCTGTGATGGAAGGAAAAAACAATAATGAACTTGCGGAAATACTAGGTCACGGAAGAGCAAAAAGAGGGATGTTTGAAGGTGACACAGTTGAAGGTGAACTTGAAATAGGACAAATTTCCGCAATGATAAAGAAAATTGTACCGGCTGAACAAATTATAGTTGATTTGATTGACGAGTTCAACCAGGCATCATCAAGGATGCAAAGCATAGTTAGCTTTAAATTGTGAAGATATTGCAATTTAGAATCATTTCTAATGTTAACTTTTTTAAGTTTGTAGCGGAATAAATGATAAAATAAGAATATGAACTTTGAATTTACCGAAGAACAGTTAATGATAAAGCAAGCTGCCCGAGATTATGCTCAAAGGGAGCTTATTCAGGATGTGCTTGAAAGGGACGAAAAGTGTATTTTCCCCGCACAACACATAAAGAATTTAGCTGAACTGGGCTTTATGGGAATGATGGTTGACCCTGAATTTGGCGGTAGTGGAATGGATACTATCTCCTATGTGTTGGCAATAGAAGAAATCTCCAAAGTAGATGCTTCTACTGGTGTTATAATATCAGTTAATAATTCGCTTGTATGTTTTGGGCTAAACAAGTTTGGAACAGTAGAGCAAAAACAAAAATATCTGACTCCCTTAGCCAGTGGTCAGGTTATTGGAGCATTCCTGCTCTCTGAACCAGAAGCTGGTTCTGATGCCACACATCAGCACACCACTGCTGAAGATAAAGGTGATCATTATTTGCTAAATGGAACAAAAAATTGGATTACAAGTGCTAATTCAGCTTCTACTTACATAGTTATGGCCCAAACTCATGCAGAGAAAAAGCACCGAGGAATTAATGCATTTATTGTCGAAAAGAATAGCCCGGGAATTTCATTAGGGCCTCATGAAGATAAAATGGGAATGCGTAGTTCTGATACTCATTCGGTTATGTTTACAGATGTTAAAGTTCCCAAGGAAAATCGGATAGGAGAAGATGGTTTTGGATTTAAATTTGCCATGATGGTGCTGGAAGCTGGTCGCATTGGAATAGCAGCCCAGGCACTTGGACTAGCTTGTGGTGCTATGGAAAGAGCTGCTGCCTATGCAAAAGAACGTAAAGCATTCGGAACGGAGATTGCCAACCATCAGGCCATTGCTTTTAAGCTTTCAGATATGGCCGTAAAAGTTGAAAATGCTCGTAATCTATGCTTGAAAGCTGCATGGTTAAAAGATAATCATAAATCAATTACGGTAGCCAGTGCAATGGCTAAGCAATATGCAGCCGATATTGCAATGGATGTCACAACTGAGGCAGTTCAAATTCATGGCGGATACGGCTATGTAAAGGAATATCATGTTGAGCGACTTATGCGTGAGGCAAAACTTACTCAAATCTATGAAGGCACTTCCGAAATACAAAAAATTGTAATTTCACGTGATGTACTGAAGGATTAAAGATCTAGGAAAATCTGGAAAGTGATATTAAAAGTATGTCGACCTGGTAATTAATCGTAACAAATTTTTTACGAAATTTGTTGTTTTACTTCTTCTGAAGATTGACATCTAATATATAATAATTACGTTATAAAAATTTAGCAAATGAATATACTTGTTTTAATAAGCAATGTCCCCGACACGACAACCAAAATACGATTTGTTGGTGATAATACAGCTTTTGATGATATAGGGATTCAATGGATCATAAACCCTTGGGATGAACTTGCACTAACCAGAGCAATGGAGCTTAAAGAGGCTGGTGAGATTGAAAAAATTACAGTGGCTAACGTAGGAACCAAAGCTACTGAACCAACTTTAAGAAAAGCATTAGCTGTTGGAGCTGATGAGGCAATAAGAATTAATGCAGAAGCAAATGATGCTTATTTCGTTGCAAAACAGTTAGCTGAAGTTGCTTCTGACTATGATATAATTTTAGCGGGTATTGAGGCTTCTGACTACAATGGTTCTGCTGTTGGTGGGATGTTAGCGGAAATACTTGACTTTAATTCTGTATCTGCTGTTTCCGGACTAAATATAGAAGATGGTGAGCTGATTGTTAATAGAGAAATTGATGGTGGTGTACAAATCCTTACTATTGGAGCTCCTGTTGTTTGTATAGTACAAAAAGGTATAGCTAAGGAACCAAGAATTCCGGCTATGCGAGGTATTATGATGGCACGTAAGAAACCTTTAAACGTTGTTGATCCTGTAACTGTCGAAGATAGAACGTCATTCGAGAGTTTTGAACTACCTCCTCCAAAGGCTGCCTGTATAATGGTCGAAGAAGATAATGCACAAGATTTAATCACATTATTGCATGAAGAGGCGAAAGTCATTTAACTAATCAACTTAAAACAAAAAGAAATGTCAATATTAGTTTATACAGAAAATTGGGACGGCAAGTTTAAGAAATTAAGTTATGAATTAGTTTCTTTTGCTGCTGCAATTGCCAAAGAATTGGAATCATCTGTTACAGCAATTTCTATCGGTAATGTATCTGAAGAGGAATTGAAATCTCTTGGTAACTACGGTGCAAATAAAGTATTAAACCTGGTTGATGACAAGTATAACTCGCTTGATAATAAGGCTCTTTCATCTGCAATAGGATCTGCCTCCATTGAAGAATGTTCCAAGGTAGTGCTTTTCGCTAATAACAATCTTGGTAAGGCTGTTGCACCGAGAGTATCTGTTAAATTAAACGCAGGGTTTGTTTCAGGTGTTACTGCTTTACCAGTAAATTACGATCCGTTTGTTGTTAAAAAGAAAGTATTTACGGGCAAAGCAACCGCAAATGTTAAATTTAACACTGATGTTAAAGTAATTACTTTTTCACAAAACTCTTACGAAGTTGTAGAAACTGGCAATAACGTGATAATTGAAGCATTTAATCCAGCTGTTGGCGAAGGTGATTTTACAACAGTTGTTAAGGATACTAATAAAGTCACAGGACAGGTTCTTCTTTCTGATGCTGAGATAGTTGTAGCTGGAGGTCGTGGAATGAAAAGTGGAGATAATTGGAGTGGTTTGGAAGAACTTGCCACATTACTCGGTGCAGGCTTGGCATGTTCGAGGCCCGTTTCAGATGAAGGATGGAGATCACATAGTGAGCATGTTGGACAAACAGGAAAAATAATTGCCCCGAATTTATATTTCGCTTTTGGTATTTCAGGAGCAATACAGCACTTGGGCGGCGTTAGTTCGTCAAAAGTAATTGTTGCTGTGAACAAAGATGCGGATGCGCCAATTTTTGAAGCATCTGATTATGGAATTGTAGGTGATGTAAATATTGTTATTCCAAAATTAATTGAAGGTTTACAAGAGTTGAAAACATAATTAATTGAAAAACGAAGAATAAACTGTTATATAAAACCTGGGTGCCATTGCAGTCAGGTTTTTTTAATTTAAAGAGGTTATAAATTTAGTTATTCTTTTCATCAGTGTTAAAATTGAGTAAATTTGACACTCTAAATAATTACCATTATGATTAAGATCTATCATAACGCAAGATGTAAAAAATCACGGTCCGGATTGCAATACTTAAAAGAAAGGACAGATGATATTGAAGTTGTTGAATATTTAAAAAATCCTATTAATGAGGATACAATTCACAAACTGCTGATTATGCTTAATATCACTCCCCATAACCTCGTTCGCACTCAGGAGACTTTGTATAAATCTAATTATAAAGGCAAGAATTTTACAGATAACGAGTGGGTCAAAATTATGGTTGAAAGTCCCAAACTAATTAAACGTCCGATAGTCGTAAAAGGAAATAAGGCTGTTCTGGGTGATCCAGATACTAATCTTTCAGTATTTTTTTCATAAAATTCAGATATAAAAAATTGAACCATTCACATATTTAATCATTCAAATAGTTTATCATGAAATATAGAATCGAACACGACACAATGGGTGAAGTACAGGTTCCTGCCAATAGTTATTGGGGAGCACAAACTCAAAGATCAAAAATGAATTTTCAAATTGGACCTGAAGGTTCAATGCCTGAGGAGATAATTCATGCATTTGCATTTTTGAAGAAAGCTGCTGCATTAGCGAATGCAGAACTTGGTGTTTTGTCAAAAGAGAAAGCTATGCTAATTGGCAAAGCAGCCAATGAAATACTCGAGGGAAAGCTTGATGGTAACTTTCCTTTGGTTATTTGGCAAACCGGATCAGGAACCCAGTCGAATATGAATATGAACGAAGTTATTGCTAACAGGGGTCATGTAATAAACGGTGGTTCTCTTAATGATAGTAATAAATCCCTTCATCCAAATGATGATGTAAATAAATCACAATCATCCAACGATACTTTCCCAACAGCAATGCATATTGCTGCGTATAAGCTAATTGTTGAAAATACTATACCAGGAGTGGAAATGCTCAGGGATACTCTTGCTGAAAAGTCTGAAGCATTTGTAAATGTGGTAAAAACAGGACGAACTCACCTTATGGATGCTACTCCTTTAACTTTAGGTCAGGAATTTTCGGGATATGTTACTCAGCTTAATTTTGGATTGAATGCACTTTCAAATACTTTGCCTCACTTAACTGAGCTTGCTTTAGGTGGAACTGCTGTTGGAACAGGATTAAACACATCAGAAAACTATGATGTGCTAGTCGCGGAAAAAATTGCATCATTAACCGGATATCCTTTCGTGACGGCACAAAATAAATTTGAAGCTTTATCAGCTCATGATGCAATTGTTGAAACGTCAGGTGCTCTTAAACAACTTGCAGTAAGTTTGATGCACATCGGAAATAATATTCGAATGCTTGCCTCCGGTCCGCGTTGTAGTATTGGTGAAATTCAACTTCCTGCCAATGAACCTGGCTCTTCTATTATGCCAGGAAAAGTTAACCCAACACAAAACGAAGCCCTTACAATGGTTTGTACTCAGGTTATTGGTAATGATGTTGCAATCACAGTGGGTGGTATGCAAGGTCATTTTCAGTTAAATGTATTTAAACCTGTCATGATTTCCAATCTTCTTCAATCAGCCAGATTACTTGGTGATGCTTGTGTTTCTTTTACTAAGAATGCTGTTATTGGTATTGAGCCTGTACATGGTATCGTTAAAGAAAAATTGGAAAATTCTCTCATGTTGGTTACTGCGCTTAACACACATATTGGTTATGAAAAAGCAGCTAAAATTGCAAAGAAAGCACATGCTGATGGAACTACATTAAGAGAAGCCACACTCGACCTAGGATATCTTACTGATGAGAAATTCACCGAATTGGTTGATCCTGCTAAAATGATTTAATTCGATTTTTCAAAATGGAGAAACCAATAATTGTTCAAAAAAAATCTCTTAAGCTTGAGATGGAGCCGGGAACGTATTTTTGGTGTGCTTGTGGAAGAAGTAAAAAACAACCTATGTGCGATGGATCCCATAAGGGAACACATTTTAGGCCTGAGAAGGTTATAATTTCTGAAAAACAGGTTTTTCCATGGTGTATGTGCAGGCATAGTGAGAAAGGTGCAAGATGCGATAGTAAGCATCGTGATCTTTAACCCGGATTATGCAGTAGAACTTTGTGATGAGAGTTACAAGTACAACCAGCCTGACTGCTGGCAGGTAAAATATAAGGTTTTGAAATGAAAGCATAGCACCGCTATGGTGAGGATTCAAAATCTTGCGGAGCAATATATTTTGCAGTAATTGTAGCTCGGAATAGATTTTCTATGGCATATTCTGGGTTTAAGAGACTAGCAGGAAATTTTTGCCTTCTATAAATCCTTTTTGTAATAAAAAATCTCTAATTTCTTCTTTAGCATTCATTTGTCTAATGTATGTAAGTACAAATATTTTTTCAGACGAAGGAATTTCTTTATAAAAGTATACCTTGCGGTCAAGTTGTCTCTTATTTTCTTTTGTGTCAATATAGCAGCAAATCTCAACCCCATGAGATTCAAGAAGGCGAGCTCTCCTTCGAGAAATTTTACTGGCTCCCCACACAGCAACTTTTGGGTAAAACGGATTATGTTTTATAAGCCACTTTGCGAGATATTTGGTTTTGATTTTGTAAAATGAACTATCGCTGTAAATTGGTTTTGTTCTGGTTAGTCTGTTGTCAGAATCATACCAGTCAAGTAGTACGTTGTTCAATTTTTTAATCTTAACTCCATAATCAAGCCACCTCAACCACATTTCATAATCTTCGGGAAAGTTTCCTTGTAAATACATGCCATATTGCTGAGCCGTTTTCCTTCTCCACATAGCAGTAGGATTAACAATTGGAAGTTCTACAAACCTGTTATTTAGTATTTCCCGATAAGTAACTATTGAATTACTCCATTGAACAAAACGAGCCATTCCTCCGGTAAATTCGGAATGGCTGATATGTTTAACCAATGATGCGACGGCGTCATAATCCGAATTCATATCCAAAAAATCATTTTGCATTTTTAGTCTATCAGGATATGACCAGTCATCAGCGTCCATTCGAGCAATATACTGACCTCTACTCGCTTCCCATCCTGCATTGGATGCAGAGGTTACACCTTGCTTTTGTTCAGAAATTAGTTTAAATCGATTGTCAGAATCAACAAACTTCTGAGCGATTTCTTTACTTCTATCATTAGAATTATTGTCGATAAGTATGCATTCAAAATCTTTAAAACTTTGCGAAGAAATGCTTTTGATAGCTCTTTCAAGGGTTTTTTCGGCATTGAAAAATGGTAGTATTACTGATATTTTAGGGCAATCAGTTGTTAGCATTTTTATCAATTGTACTTAATGGATCTTCAGGTATAGTCTGCAGGTTTTTCATTCTGAAAACAAAAGCACGTTTTGCCACTTTGCCGTTTCTATATATTTGTATTGTATCTGCAGGAATAACTTTTTCAAATAATTTGTAAAAAATACTATCGGGTGTGTTATATTCTCTGCTGTCAGTTAAATAATAAGCATCCATACCTTTGTAAAAGCCTCCACGTTTCAAGTTTATCCATGCATATTTATGGATATTACCAACCTCGCCAATACCAAAACTTCTCATACCTGATGGTGAGGCTAAATAATAATCGTAATTAGCAAGAGGATACCAGTTAGTACCAATGAGAATACTGTTTTTCGACATTAGATCAAGATTAATATCCCGTTCAATTATTTGGCCAAAAGCTTTGCCTGTTTGCTTATAACCATATATATCGAGGGTAGGATCATTCATTCCGATACGATGATAATCTTTGGTCTTATCTATTGAAAATACTCCATAATTAATTTGGGATAAACTCAAAATAATTATTACAAGAATTAACAAAAGTGCTGAAACTATCGCAACAGGCAAACCACGTTTTTCTTTTGATCGATGTTGTGATAAATAAACCGCAGCCAATGGTATTAACGATGTATAACCCGGACTTGTCCAGTGAGGAAGTATGCTTCTGAAAACTGAAAACACTAAAAAAGTAACAATTAAGGGTAATCCTGAAAGTAGAATTAACCTTGTGTATTTTTGGTTAAGCGAAAGTTTTCCCCTAATTGCAGCAATTACACTCAAGATTATTAGTATAAAATTAACCGGATTGTTGTATAGGAATTCACCACCTAGTTCAGTCAAGAAATAACCTGGATTTATCGAATAACCACCCATGTCAACTCTTCCGGAATGAAAAGATAAGCTTATGAAGTCGTTTTGCAAATTCCATATTATTATTGGAAGCGTAATAATAACGGTTGTTAATATAGAGATGTATAACCATCGGCTTTTTAACCAACTACGATTGTAAGCTAATATATAAATAGCAATTCCGAACCAAAGAAACACTGTTGTGTACTTTGATAATATACCTAATCCAAGAATAATTCCGATTTTCATAATATTGATACCCGACTTTTGTTCTTCTGGACTTTTTGGAATAATATTAATTATCAGATAAATCGCCCACAACCAAAACAGGCTTTGAGGTGAGTCGGGCAGGATAAATACACCTGTAATTATTGTTGCATAAATGGATGCTGCGTATAATAGTGAAGCATAATATCCTGTTTGCGAATCTTTTATTTGTTGTCCTATTTTAAATATTATCCAAAGGTTGAAGGCCCCGATAATAACTGCTCCAAGCCTTAAAAATAACTCACTTTGAAATAGTAAGTTAATAGTTGTAAGTTGTATAACCAGTCCCACCATTAATGGGTGGTCGAAATGCGACCAGTCAGGAAAAAGTGCGTATAGTCTGTAATATACCTCATCGTTACCTAATTCGAGTACAAACGCAAGTAATCCACGTATGATTGTAGATATAATAATCAGGTAGATTACATAACGGCTATATTTCTTGTGGTTATCCATATGGTTAATTGCGTTTTTTTCGCATTCTAAATCTGGAAATCAAGTAAGCGATTGAAAGTACAATTAGGAAATAGACAATCCTTAACTTCATCGTAGCAGAACTATCGACTTCAGCTGTTTTAAATGTAAGAGGAAATTCACCACTATAACGTATTATAGGATTCAGATACATTATTGAACTGTCAGGAAATATAATTTCTGTACGTACATAGCGATCCCTGGCATCTATAATATATGAGGAAGTATTAGTGTTATTCTCAATTTTCAATACTTTCCCATCATTTCCAATAAATCTGAACTGCAGGGCTTTAGCATTAACTTTAACAACTAGTGTATCGGTATAAAGTATTGCTGATGTTAATTTTGGGATATGTAAAGAGCGCTCTATTTTGTCTTCAAATGGTTCATCACCTATTCTGAAAAAATCCATTCCATAAGCAGCACCTTTTTTCAAATTACTAACAATAATCTCTCTGTTTAAAGTGGGTGAATTAATCATTGTGAATCTTCGTCCAACATGGTTTGTGTTCATAACATCATGAGCATCATCATTGCTGATAATATATGCAATTTGTCCTGATGATAGTGCCGCGTCCCAGTGTTCAACTGAAACTCTCATGTTGTTAAGAACTTCTATTGCATCATAGTTTGTAAGGTATTTCATGTCGTTAAGTGAATAGCCATCCCTTAGCACAGGGTGAGCCAGAGCAACTATTTTAGCATGTTCACTCAACTTATCAAGAATCCATTGTTTCATGCTAAGAGTTTGGCCAAACATCAAATCAATCCAAAGTACTTTATCAGTATCAATACAAACCTGATGTGTTTTAAAAATATTATAGCCATGTTCATATGTTGGAATATAGGCTGGATTATTAATCCCAAAAGTGTTTATTTTCTGGTAATCAGAAGTAGAAACATGATCATATCCAAGACGTTTATAAATACTATCAATTAGTTCATTTGAGTTTTTTCTTCCATCAGTAATGCCTAACCATGCCTTTGATTGTACCTGGAAATTGTATTTTCTCCATTCAGATGAATCAATTGATTGATACGGATTATATAGTTTATTGCCGCTAAATGGTACTGGTCCGGAAAATTTGTAAACCGGAGCAAGTAAATAGTACATCAATAATATGCCTATAACTATGATAAATAAATAGATAGAAAATCGCCAGATGGCACGTAAAAGTTTTTTCATTTAAAATTAGATTGCTGCAAAACTATAAAATTCCAAAAAACACTTTCAAGATTAATTAATCTTTACAGCATTTTGAACAATGATTATTGATTATAAACGCAACATCTTACTTTATAATATTTCATGCAACAGATGTAAAAAATATTTTGGAAATTTTCCCTATTATGGAAAAAGTTTTAATTTTGTACAAAGGTAATATTCAATTCCAACAATTTTAAATTTACGAGATGAGCTACTTTAAATTGTTTATTGTTGAAGATGATCCATTTTATGGCGAACTTTTAAAGAAACATCTTCAGCTAAATCCTGACAACGAAGTATTTTTGTTTAAAAATGGGAAAGAATGTCTTGATAATTTGCATCTTCTTCCAGATTTAATATCTTTAGATTACAGGCTGCCTGATTTTACAGGATCTGAAGTTATGAAGAAAGTCCAATTTGATTATCCTGACCTTCCGGTTGTAATCGTTTCGGGACAAGAGGATGTGAAAACAGCCCTGGACCTTCTTAAGGAAGGGGCCTACGACTATTTTGTTAAGGATAATGATACTAAGGACAGGCTGTGGAATGTAATTAATAAGTTACGTGAAAAGGAGAAATTAAAAACAGAGATTGATGTACTTAAGGAAGAGGTTGGTAAAAAGTATAATTTTAACAACATTAAGGGAAGCAGCCAGGCAATCAAAAGGATTTTTAAGTTAATGGATAAAGCACTTAAGACAAGTATAACTGTTTCCATTACAGGCGAGACAGGAACCGGGAAAGAGCTTGTAGCCAAGGCAATTCATTATAATTCAAATCGAAGAAAATTTCCATTTGTGGCTGTTAATGTTGCTGCGGTGCCTTCAGAGCTCATTGAGAGTGAAATGTTTGGACACGAAAAAGGTGCATTTACAGGTGCCGTGACTCGCAAAATCGGTAAATTTGAACAAGCAAACAAGGGCACTTTCTTTTTGGATGAAATAGGGGAAATGGACCTTAATATGCAAGCTAAGTTGTTGCGTGTTCTTCAGGAAAAAGAGCTTACCAGAGTGGGTGGAAACGATGTAATCAAAGTCGATTCACGAATATTAGTTTCAACTAATCGTAACCTAGCAGAAGAAGTAAGAAAAGGTACTTTCAGGGAGGATCTATATTATCGATTACTTGGCTTACCAATTGATATTCCGCCACTAAGGTCTAGGGGAAATGATATAATGATTCTTTCAAAATATTTTATTGATGAATTTTGTAAAGAGAACGATCTTACTTCTAAGAAAATTTCAAATGATGCACATGATAAGCTGATAAAATATAATTACCCAGGTAATGTTAGGGAGTTGAAAGCCATTATTGAGTTAGCTGTAGTACTGTCAGATAGTGATGAAATTTCAGAGAATAATGTCAATTTTAGTTCTACCGATACAGTATCAAACTTCCTTGTAGAAGAGTGTAGCCTTGCTGAATATAATGTTCGTATTATTAAATACTTCTTAGATAAATATAATGGTAACGTGGTTAATACAGCAAAAAAACTTGATATAGGTAAATCAACTATTTACCGCATGCTGAAAAACAAAGAAGTTTAGAGCTGTGATTATGAATTCCTTAATTGTAACAAATTCTTCATAGATTTTTTGCAAGCAATAAATATGTAGCAAATGCAAAATCCATACAAGCTTGAAAAACTTTCACAATATTTTGCTGATGATAAAGATCAGATAAAAGAGATGATAACTCTTTTTTTGAAAACCATTCCACCTGATATTAATCAACTTGAGGTACTTGCTAAGAAGGAGGAGTGGTATGAATTATTAAAAATTACTCACAGAATAAAACCATCGTTTGATGTATTCGAGATGAATGATATTTTAAATAACATAAAAGCAATAGAGAAATTGGCTAGAAAAAAGAATTTAGAAGGTAGCCTAAATATCTGCATCAAGGAACTAAAGGGAAAATTTGATGAGATTTGCATATCTCTACAAATGGAATTAGAAAAAATGTAGTGCAATATTATAAAGCAATTAACCAATACTATTCTTCTTTTATCCGTAATGAAAAGAGTTTTAATTGTAACATTCTCACAGTCAGGCCAGTTGGATAAGATTGTTTCGAATATTTCGAATTACTTGCCTGATAATATAGATGTGCATTACGAACGGTTGAAGCCTATTCCTCCTTTTCCTTTTCCATGGAAGGATATTTCATTTTATGATGCAATGCCCGAATCTGTTAAGATGATACCATCAAATCTTGAACATCTAACATTCAACCCTGAAACAGATTTCGATCTAATAATATTGGGCTTTCCAATATGGTTTTTGTCATCACCAATCCCATTAACTACATTTCTTAAATCGGACGAAGCAAAAAGAGTAATGGTAGGTAAACCGGTTATTACGGTTATTGGTGCTAGAAATATGTGGGTAATGGCACAAGAGGATATTAAAAAAATGATACTTGATATTGGGGGACATTTAGCTGGTAATATTGTTTTGAATGACAGACATAACAATCTTATTAGTGTGGTTACAATTATATATTGGATGATGACAGGTAAAAAGGAGAGGTATCTGGGATTATTTCCTAAACCTGGCATTTCGGATACTGATATTATCAACGTAAAGCGTTTTTCCCCTGTTATTGCTGAAGCTCTAAATAGTGATAATTTCAGTGGACTGCAGGATAGATTATTATCACTTAAAGCAGTAGAACTATCTCCAAATATTGTTTCTACAGAGGAAAAAGGAAAGAGGATCTTCCGAATATGGGCAGGATTTATATTAAAAAAGGGTGGCTCAGGATCAACAAAAAGAGTTAGAAGACTTATTATGTTTAAGTGGTATCTTTTGTTTGTTATTTTTGTGGTTTCACCGATTGTGTCAGTTTTCTTTTATCTCACATGGCCTTTATTTTATGTAAAAATCAGAAAAAAAATAAAATACTATAGTGGGGTGGCATTAAAAATTAACAAAGAATGAATAGTGTTTTTATAACTAAGATTGAGAAATTTTTACCTAATGATCCTATTTCTAATGATGAGATGGAGAAACGTCTTGGATTAATAAATGGAAATGTTTCAAAAAGCAGGAGTCTGATTTTGAGAAATAATGGAATCAAGACAAGATATTATGCTCTTGACCAACAAGGTAGCATAACACATAATAATGCAGAACTTGCCTCACTTGCTATTAACAAGTTATTCAATACGGAAATTAAAATTGACGATATTCAGCTTCTTACTGCAGGCACCTCTTCACCTGACGCCATACATCCGGCACATGCATTGATGGTTCTCGGTGTTCTGGGTGGCCCTAGTATAGAAACAATGTCTGCTCATGGTACTTGTAACGCTGGAATGTTATCACTTAAATATGCATATTTATCGGTACTTTCAGGTCAGGTTCAAAATGCAGTTAATGTTGCATCAGAAACATTGTCATCATGGATGCTTTCAGAAAATTTTCAGGTTGAGATTGATAAAAGGAAAGAAATTGAAGATAACCCATATATTGCTTTCGAAAAAGATTTTCTTAGATGGATGCTGTCGGATGGGGCAGCTGCAGCACTGGTTCAGGACAAACCTAAGCGTGATGGTTTATCCCTAAAGATAGAGTGGATTGATGTTAAATCGTTTGCTAACGAACTAGAATCATGTATGTATGCCGGATGTGTTAAAAATAAGGATGGTAATGTTACTGGTTGGCGAGAACTATCGATAGATGAACAGAACTCTCAATCGGTTTTTTCGCTTAAACAAGATGTGAAATTACTTCAAAAACACGTGATTGAAAAAGGGATTGAGCACTTAAAAAGCATTAAGAGGAACAGAAATTTTGATGAAAGTAAGATTGACCATTTTCTCCCACATCTATCCTCAATGTTTTTTAAGAAACATGCAATTGAAGGATTTATTGAAGCGGGAATTGATCTGCCTGAACATAAATGGTTTATGAATTTGCCAAAAATTGGAAATGTTGGTGCAGCTTCAGCTATGCTAATGATTGAAGAATTATTTAACTCAGGTAACCTCAATATAGGAGAAAAAATTCTTGTCATGGTACCTGAAAGTGCTCGGTTTTCTTACACATATTTATTACTTACTGTTGTTTAGTTTTTATGCAATAAGTATAAGTTCAACATCAAACTATTTCCATATTCTCAAATTAACTTGGTATTTTTTTATTTTTGGAAAGAGATTAATAAGTAACCAATTTTGTAATGCTAGCTGATAGTAAAGATATAATCAATCTTATTCCTCAAAAGCACCCGATGATTATGGTTGATGGATTGATAAGTAATGATGAAACTTTAACAGTGTCAAAACTCTCCCTCAATAAAAATAATATTTTTTGCAATGAAGGTTATTTTCAAGTACCTGGTTTGATAGAAAACATTGCTCAAACGGCTGCTTTAAGGTCAGGATATGAGGCTAGAGAGAATAATAAAGAACCTACTATCGGTTTTCTTGGGTCGGTTAAAAATGTTATTATTCATAAGTTACCTAATGATAATGATATCCTGCAAACAAAGTTGAAAATTTTAAATCGGTTAACCAATGTGTTAATTGTAAAAGGAGAGCTCTTTGTTGATAATATATTGATGGCTGAAGGTGAAATGAATATTTTCTTACAATAAGTACAATCGTATGAAAAGTAAAGATGTACCACAGGACGATGCTAATATGTTGCAAGGTAAATTTAAAGAGCCTGTTTATTCGCTCGATGAAGAAGGAAATTATATTACAGTTCCTTCTGTAGGATGGGATCCAAAAAATGCAGTAATGCAGGAAGCATGGGATATTGTAAATGAAAAAGTTGAAAAGGCAAGGCAGTATGTGCTCTCAGGTAAATTAAGTCCAATAGGTTATTATATTGAAAAGAATATTATGGATATTGGGCTGGTTGCCAAATACATGGGTGTGAGGAAATGGAAAGTAAAAAAACACCTGGCACCAAAAAATTTTGCAAAATTAAACGATGAGATGTTAGAGAAATACGCTAAGGTATTCAGCATAAGTAAAGAAGAACTTGTTAATATTAAATTGTTGTCAAATGTTGGATGATTGTATGTTCGTTTTTTGCTATGGAGTGGGTAGGATTATGATTAATATCAAAGTACTTTTAAATAATGGATGTTGATATAAAATTTGAACATAAACAATCGGCACATTGTGAAAATGGTGTGGTCAGTAATTTGTTAGGTTATTACGGGATTGAATTAAGTGAGCCTATGGCGTTTGGAATTGGTTCAGGATTATTTTTTTCTCATATGCCGTTCCTTAAAGTGGGAGGGATTCCTGTTACTTCATTTAGACCATTACCAGGAATAATTTTTAAGAGAATCTCACGGAGATTGGGAATTAAATTTGAGAAGCATAAATACTCCAAACCACCTATGGCAATGGATGCATTAGATGCGAATTTGAAAAAAGGTATTCCAACAGGAATGTTAGTAGGAGTATATCATCTCACATATTTTCCCGATCCTTACAGATTCCATTTTAATGCTCATAATATTGTTGTTTTTGGAAAAAAGAATAGTAGCTATCTAATTAGTGACCCGATAATGGACAGAGTCGAAACACTTACTTATAATGAGCTGCTAAGGGTACGATATGCTAAAGGTACTTTTGCACCTAACGGGCATATGTATTGGGCGGTAAATATTCCACAGAATATAAATATTGAAAGGGCTATAATTAAAGGAATTAAGCATACATGTAAAGATATGCTAACTATTCCTATCCCTATGTTTGGAGTAAAAGGAATTAAGTTTTTAGCAAAAAAGGTTAGAAGTTATCCTAAGAAATTAGGTGCAAGAAGAGCAGCATCTTATACCGGGCAAATAGTTCGGGCACAGGAGGAGATAGGAACGGGTGGAGCAGGTTTTAGATATATGTATGGTGCCTTTTTGCAAGAAGCTTCTGTGGTACTTAAAAATGATGAATTAGTGAAACTTTCATACGAAATCTCTGATATCGGTGACCTTTGGCGTGAATTTGCTGTAATAACAGGGCGTATTGTTAAAAATCGTAATAAGGCCGACGAAAGTTATGATAAAGCAGCCGACTTATTACTTGTTATCGCTGATAGAGAAAAAGAGTTTTTTATAAAACTGAAGAAGAGCATAGTTTAAATGAATAATGATGTTGTCATAGAAGTTAAGTCACTTACAAAACAGTATAAAAATACTCAGACGGTAGCGGTTAACGAGCTATGTTTAAAAGTTACTCACGGTGAAATCTTTGGTTTATTAGGACCCAACGGAGCTGGGAAAACTACAACTATATCAATTCTATGTAATATAATTAATCCTACTTCTGGCGAGATTACAATAAACGGAATGAATCTTAAATCGGATGCCAGTAGTATTAAAAAGATTATTGGGATTGTCCCACAGGAAATAGCTCTTTTTTCTAATCTTACTGCATTAGAAAACCTGCGGTATTTTGGAAATATGTACGGTTTGAAAGGTAATTATTTAAAAGAAAGGATTTCAAGTCTGCTTGAAATATTTGGTATTGAGCATAAAGCAAATGAAAGAATATCTACTTTTTCAGGAGGAATGAAACGCCGCTTGAACTTAATAACTGGTATTCTACACTCGCCAAAAATACTTTTTCTTGATGAGCCTACTGTTGGCATAGATGTTCAGTCGCGTTCCGTAATAATCGATTTTTTAATTAGCATTAATAAGCTTGGTACTACAATTATTTATACGTCGCATCACATGGATGAAGCTGAAAAGTTTTGCTCAAGGGTTGCGATAATCGATGTGGGAAAAATAATTATTGAAGGTAGCCCACAGAATTTGATTAAAGAACATGATAACTGTTACAATCTTGAAGACATTTTTCTGGAAATAACTGGCAGAAATCTGAGAGATTAATCTATTTTAATTTATGTTAAAATATTTAGCATCAGCAATTAAAGATATTATACTCCTGTCACGAGATAGGGCTGGACTAGTCATGCTATTTATAATGCCGGCAGCATTAATAATCATAATGACCCTGCTTCAAGATTCAACATTTAGAGTCCTTGAAGAAAAAAAGTTGCCAATACTAGTACTAAATTTTGACAAAGATACTTTCGGAATTAATATCGTTGAAAGTTTAAAAAAATCTAAGTTCTTTAAATTAGTTGAGCAGGTAGGTAATGGTGAAAAAGCAGAAAGAGAACTCAAGGAACGGGTTGCCAAAGGTAGTTTTCAGATAGGTATTGTTATTCATAAAAATGCTACTAAACTTTTGCGGAACAATATTAGTTACTACATCGTTCAGCAACTACCTGACGAGGATCAACTTATATTCGGTGATGATACTATAATGTTGCAAAATGCTTCAAAAATTAGCATTTATTTCGACCCGGTTATAAAAAACTCCTTTAAGCAATCTATAACCAGTGCACTGCAAGGGTATTCATCTTCAGTTGAAGCAAAAATGATGTATAGTGTATATTCGGCTCTTTTCAGGGATTTATTAGGAATGGAACTTAAAAACAAAGGAGATCTCAGTAATCTGGTTGATTTTGAAACATTATATGCAAGTGCTGATGATGAGATTCTTGTACCAAATTCTGTACAACATAATGTTCCGGCCTGGACAATCTTCGCTATGTTTTTCATTGTTATTCCTTTGGCAGGGAACATTATCAAAGAAAGAGAAAGTGGTGTCTCTTTAAGACTTAAAATAATAGCTGGATCAACTATGCCAATTATTCTTGGGAAAGTAACTACTTTTTTCTTAATTGGTATGTTACAGGCAGCCACATTGCTATTAATTGGAGTGTGGATTTTACCATTAATGGGTTTGCCACAACTTGTTATAGGTGAAAACTATGGTGCATTGATAATACTAACTATATCAGTGTCTTTAGCGGCATCGGGTTATGGAATTGTTATCGGATCTATAGCTACATCCCAAGAACAATCATCAATATTTGGATCAATTTCTGTAGTTATTTTAGCTGCCATCGGTGGAATATGGGTGCCTGTATTTATCATGTCTGGCGTAATGCAACAAGTGAGCAAATTTTCGCCACTCAACTGGGCAATTAATGGATATTACGATATCTTTTTACGAAATACCGGTATACACGATATACTTGAATATATTGCAAAACTTATGATTTTCTTTTTACTTTGCATCACAATTGCGTGGTACTTTAACAAATATCGTAGACAGAGTTAAAAAGTTGAGAATTGTAGTTAATATTAACCACTAAACAATTAAGAATTCAAACACCATAATCATGACCCAGTTATCCGATATCTATAATGAAATATCTGACGTTGCAAGATTAATCCATCAAAAAGGCTGGGCTGAAAGAAATGTAGGCAATTTTTCAATAAAGATAGAACTGGATATTGAATCCAAAGGATTAAAAGAATACCCACTTAAAGCATCTTATCCAAATCTGGCAAACAAAGTTTTTGTTGTTACCGGTAAGGGTAAACGAATGAGGGATATTGCTAAGTTACCCATTGAAAATACGATAGTTCTCAAAATTAATTCGGATGGAGCTTCTTATGTAACCTCTGATAATAATCACCTCATGCCTACATCTGAATTGCCATCTCACCTAGCAATTCATGATATGATATCACAGAGGGGTAGTAGTGAAAAGGCTGTAATTCATACACATGTAACAGAGCTGATAGCGCTGACACATATAAGTGAATATTGCAATCAAGAGAGTCTAAATGATCTGATTTGGAGGATGCATCCGGAAACAATTATGTTTTTACCAAACGGCGTTGGTTTTGTTCCTTTTGAATTACCCGGTTCGGCTAAAATAGCTACAGATACAGTTGAAACCTTAAAAAGTCATCAAATTGCGTTATGGGAAAAACATGGGGTTTTTAGCATTGGTACCAACCTTAACGATTGCTACGATTTGATTGATATTGTTGCAAAATCGGTAAAAATTTATTTTTTATGTGCAACTACAGGCAATTCACCTCAAGGTATTAGTAATGAACGGTTAGATGAGTTGAAGAATATTGTGTTTTGACAGATAAATTTAAAAACTCTAAATTCCATACTTTTGCAAGTTATCCAGAAAAAATGAGCAAGGTTTTAAAGGACACAACAGAAATAAAGGTGCGTTTTGGCGAGGTCGATTCGATGGGAATTGTATGGCACGGTAATTATGTAAAATACATTGAAGAAGGTCGTGAATCTTTTGGAAAAAAGTATGGCATTTCATACTTAGATATTTACGCACATGATGTCATGGCTCCGGTTGTTAATCTGAATATAGATTTTAAGAAACAAGTTCAGTATGGCGATGTGCTTATTATTGAAACAGTATTTGTTGATAGTGAGGCGGCGAAGATCATCTTCAAGTTCAACATAATCAGAAAGTTGGATGGCGAATTAGTTGCAACTGCAGAAAGCACTCAGGTATTTATTGATCTGAATAGAGAAATGCTACTTTATCCACCTCAGTTTGTATTAGATTGGAAAAAGAAAGTTGGAATTACTGATAAGTAACTGATGGTTTATTTTAGATCCGATAATATTATATCCTCTCTTGGAAATACAACCAAAGAAAATTTCGATTCAATGGCTAGTGACAGAATTGGTATAAGAGCTATTGATGATCATAAAATTTATCCCCATATATTTCCAGCATCAATTATTGATGAGGTTAGACTTGAAAAGGAATTTGATAACATAGCTGAGATATATTCTAAGTTTAATAGTTATACTAAGCTTGAGAAGATGCTTATCACGTCGATTCATGATGCTTTACGAAAAGCAGATATTGATATTGCCTCTCCTAGAACAGGAATAATTTTGTCAACAACTAAAGGTAACATCGATTTGCTATCCAACAACAGTAAAACTTCTATCGACCCAGAACGGGTTATGCTATGGAAGCTAGGTGATGAAATTCAAAGTTTTTTTAATAATCCAAACAAGGTCGTTGTAATTTCAAATGCGTGTATTTCTGGTGTACTGGCAATTAATACAGCTGCAACGTACATTAATGCTGGTATGTTTGACAATGTAGTGGTTACAGGCGGCGATCTCGTAACCAGGTTTGTCATAAGTGGTTTTATGTCTTTTTTGGCATTAAGCCCAACTGCTTGCAAACCTTTTGACGCTAATCGTGATGGTTTGTCATTAGGAGAGGCTGCTGGCACCATTATACTTAGCAAGGATAGGGATAGCAAACAAAACAGTCTAATATTCAAAGGGGGTGCATCTGCAAATGATGCAAACCATATCTCTGGCCCATCTCGAGACGGCGATGGTTCATTTATAGCGATAAAAAAAGCGATGATCCAGGCTGATATAAAATCAGAGCAGATCGACCACATTTCAGCTCATGGAACCGCCACACCTTACAACGATGAAATGGAAAGCATTTCAATCGACAGGCACAATCTTATTAATGCTCCGGTAAATAGCATAAAAAGTTATTTAGGTCATACGCTTGGTGCAGCAGGTATTGTTGAAACTGTAATTTTATTAGAGGAAATGAGGCAAAATACACTTCTTAAATCTGCGGGATTTGAAGAACTTGGTGTAAGTCGCCCAATAAACGTGATCAACCAAATAATTAATAAAGAAGTCAGAAACAGTTTAAAATTGGCTTCGGGATTTGGTGGGTGTAATGCAGCTGTAATAATCTCAAAAGCTTGATTATAAGTCATGAAGGAATTGTTTATTAATAGTTATTGTCATATTAAAAAGAAAAACATCTTTATTAACGGAGTAAAACATTTCTCAGATAACGACTCGGTTGATTTAAGAACTTTTACAAAATCAGCATATAAGTTTTTAGCACCTTCTTACAACAAATTTTTTAAGATGGATGAAATTTGTAAACTAGGTTTTCTGGCTGCCGAGGTATTACTTTCTGACATCAATTTTTTAGATTTAATGGAAGAAGATGTTGCTATTATATTATCAAACTCTCACTCTACACTTATTACTGATAAGCACCATCAGGTCACAATCGATAGTTATGATAATTTTTTCCCTAGTCCTTCAATATTTGTGTATACTCTACCAAATATTATGATCGGAGAAATTTCAATCAGACATAAATTTGCTGGTGAGAATGCTTTTTTTATTGTTGAAAAATTTAACCCAGAATTAATTACTAATCATATCAATAACTTATTTTTGACTAAAAAAGCAAAAGCCGCTATAGGCGGATGGGTTAATTTATCAGAATCTGATTATGAGACCTTTTTATATTGGACTTCCGCACAAGGGAATATTCCACATAATGCTTTTGAAATAAACAGATTATATAATTTAAATCATTAATATACAGATGGAAGACCTTATTGTAAAGCTAAAAGAACAGATTATTGAACAGTTGAACCTTGAAGATATGGAACCCGGAGATATCGATCCTGAAGAGTCATTATTTGGCGATGGACTAGGGCTTGATTCTATTGATGCACTAGAGCTAATTGTACTTTTAGAAAAGGAATACGGTATTAAGATTAAAAACCCAAAAGATGGGCAAAAAATATTCTTCTCCATTAAAACGATGGCAGAGTATATTAAGGAAAACCAGAAATAATGACCAAGGTCGTTGTCACAGGCATTGGAATTATTAGCTCGATTGGGAATAATCTGGACGAAACTTATAATTCCCTCATAGAAAAGAGAACCGGCATTGGAAAAGTTGATATTCTCAATACTGTTCGCAAAGAGGAGTTTCTGCTTGGAGAAATAAAATTCAACCATAAGCAATTAATTGAAATCGCAGGGGTTAACAGTGAGTTAGCTTGGACAAGAACAGCTTTGCTTGGTATAATTGCTACAAAACAAGCTATCCTAGATTCTTTTATCGATACTAGTCAGGATATAGCATTGGTTTCAGCTACTACTGTCGGTGGCATGGATCGAAGTGAGTTATATTACAAGGATTTCCTTAATGATGCTAAACACAAGAAATATATAGACACCCATCACGCCGGTAACAGTACTGAGATGATTGCTGAACAATGTGGATTAAGTGGGCTAATTACAACAATTAGCACTGCATGTTCTTCTTCGTTAAACAGCATAATGTTTGGTGCAAGTCTGATAAAAACGGGGAAGACAAAAAAAGCAATTGTTGGTGGAACTGATGCATTATCAAAATTTACGCTCAATGGTTTTAATACTCTTATGATCCTCGACAAGGAACAATGCCGGCCTTTTGATAGTACTAGAATGGGGCTCAATCTTGGTGAAGGTGCTGCATATTTGGTACTTGAAGATGAGAGGGATGCTATTTTTGCCGGAAAAAGGATTTATGCTGCAGTAAGTGGTTATGCAAATGCAAATGATGCATATCATCAAACTGCCTCATCAGAAAATGGTGAAGGACCTTTTCTTGCAATGCTTAATGCTCTGGAGTCTGCAAATATTGCACCTTCCGATATTGATTACATTAATGCACATGGTACAGGTACTGATAACAACGACGTTACGGAAGGAATCGCAATAAAAAGGTTATTTCATAAAAATATCCCTCCATTCAGCTCAACGAAGGCTTATACAGGCCATACACTTGGTGCTGCAGGAGTAATTGAATCTGTTATAGCAATTTTAGCTCTTAATAACAAGGTAGCTTTTCCGAACATCAATTTTAAAAGTGTAATAGAAGAAATTGGAATTAAGCCAGTTACTAAAGTAACACAACTGAAAGAAGCTAATCATGTACTTACCAATTCATTCGGTTTTGGGGGGAATGATTCATCAATTATTTTTTCTTCAGTAGAAAATGATGAAGACAGAGGGTTATCCGAAGACACAGCAACATTGCCAGTTATTAATAAACCTGTTTATATTATTGGCACTGGATGCGTTTCTCCTCAAAACACTATTGTAGATGACACTTTTTTGGAAAATATTGTGGAAACCGAAAGTAGGTTTTTACAAATTATAAAACCAAATTACCGTGAATTTATTAATCCGAAGTTGCTGCGAAGAATGAGCAAGATAGTTCGTATGGGTATTGTATCATCTTCTTTAGCAATGCAAGATGCTGGTATTAAGAAGCCGGATGCAATAGTAACAGGTACAGGTATGGGATGTCAGGCTGATACAGAAAAATTCTTAGGCTCAATGATTGAAAATAACGAGGGACTTCTTGCACCAACTTCATTTATTCAATCTACACATAATACTGTTGGTGGTTCGATTGCACTTGGTCAGCAAAATCATTGCTATAATCTGACTTTTGTAAACCGGACGTTTAGTTTTGAAAGCGCATTGCTTGACAGCATAATGTTGTTAATTGAAGGAGAGGCTAGTAACGTTCTTCTTGGTGGATTTGACGAAATAACAGAAGAGAGCTGGTTAATAAAGACAAAAATTGATTTCTATAAAGTGAATGCTGCTAGCAATCTCGATATCTTAAATGATAGCCAAGCAGGTGCTCAGGCAGGTGAAGGCAGTACATTTTTTGTGCTGTCAAATACAAAAACCAATAACGTATACGCCAAAGTTGCAGGCGTAGATATGTTCTTCAGGCCAGAAAATAACAGAGTGATTGAGGATAGGATTTCTTCATTCATCAATAAACATTCTTTATCAGTTGACGACATTGATTTGGTGATATTGGGAAATAATGGTGATAAAGAATTTGATAGTATCTATACTCATATTGAACACCACATATTTTCTAACAATGCACTTGCGTATTACAAACACCTTTGTGGAGAATACGATACTTCATCATCATTTGCAATGTGGATTGCTGCTAAAATAATTAAGGAAAACAGGATTCCGGAAACTCTGCTAGTTAGCGGCAAAGTAAAAAGGGAAATTCGCAATGTGCTTATTTACAATCACTTCAGGAATATAAACCATAGCTTGATACTTTTGGGGAAACCCTAGGAGTAAATTTTAAGAATATTAAAATGCTGATTAAGGACTTCTACAAAATAATAGCCTTGTCTTCAGATGATTCAGGAATAGTTGCTACTATTAAACTAAATCCTAACCATGAAGTTTATAAGGGGCACTTTCCTAATCAGCCTGTAGTGCCAGGCGTAATTCAGCTACAGATTATACAAGAGTTGATGGAAAAGCATCTAGGCACAAAACTTTTTATGGGTAGCATTAAACGGGTTAAATATCTTACCCCAATAATCCCATTAACATCTCCTGAATTAGCTTTTAAGTTAAAAAATGAAAAAATAGAAAGTAGAAGTATTAAATCAGAGGTTTCGATTAGCAGTAATGACATAATTTTCACAAAGGCAAAAATCGAGTTTAGTATTACTTAGCATTTCAAATCATAGATATTCATTAATGGTTATCATTTTTGCTAATTTGTTCTACTTTTATATAACTAATTATTAAAGTCCAATTATGAATAAAATAATTACATATATCCCAATAGTTTTTTTAATTGCATTTGCATTGTTAACCTTGTTCTTAAGCAGCTCAGTAATATTTGATTGGTTTGGTATTAGAGCTAAACAAGGTAACTACGTTTTAATAGTTGTTTGGGCAAATTTTTTATGTAGTTTACTCTATCTCTTATCTTCTTATGGATTTATTAAGCAAAGAAAATGGACTTTTAAGTTATTAAGTGCAGCTACTTTAATTCTGATTTTAGCCTTAATTGGGCTGTTTATTCATATTTACATTGGAGGTTTATTTGAAATAAAAACTATTTGGGCTATGCTTTTCAGAATTACAATAACTATGGGCTATGCCTTACTTGCTTATCGAAAAATAGTAAAATTATAAATTCAAAGCACTTAAAGAAATTTGTTAGAATTAATTAGTACGCTAATCTAACGCTTTCCTCGGTAAGATGTATGTCTTCAAACAAACTTGAACTTTTAGGGTCAAAAATTAAGAGAGTGTTAATACAATCTTAATTGTAGACGATACACCTGAAAATATCGACATTC
>PVBE010742727.1_pt1 | contig 28611 bp, 15 predicted proteins | sample 1631181 | NCBI WGS metagenome assembly PVBE01 (sample SAMN08397723, study PRJNA350692) | Marine metagenome, whole genome shotgun sequencing project. | isolation source: water | place: Pacific Ocean | collected 2012-04
CAGAACGAAGACCAGCCGGTCGCGCCTGTCTCCTTCACCAAGCACGGTGTCTACGAGATCAAAGCCGAGGACGACAAACCCGGGATGGTGGTGGCCGCCAATGTCAATGCCGATGAATCCAACGTGCGGGTGGTCGAAGGAAGCGTCCTCGCCAACAAACTCGATGGCACCGGGGTAACGGTTCTCAACCGCGCGGGATCGATGGTTGCTGCCATTGAGAAAAAGCGCCAGGGACGGGAACTGGCCCACCTTCTTCTTCTCCTCGCCATCATCGTCTTTGTGGTGCAGAGCGTGCTCGCCCGCTACTTCACCAACCGGATTGACCGGGAAGAAAGCGCCGATCTCTCCGCCACCCTGCAGATGAGCCAGGTCGCCGCCGCCCGCCGCAGCTAAGCCCATTCCAACAAACCTTTTACCGAATCCAACCACCCCCGCCCCACGCCATGCTCAAGAAACTGTTGGGACTAGATCCGTCGCAGGAAGTCGACCAAGTCGAACTCGCCTTCCGCGGCGGCTTGCTCCTTGGTCTCATCCTCGTCGCGGCAGCCATCGGCTTCGCGTTCTTCCTCTACCGGCGCGAGCAACTTGTCCCGCGCAATCGCCGCATCGCCATGATGATCCTGCAGGCGGCCGCCCTGCTCACCCTCATCGTGGTGGTCATGCAGCCCTTCGCCAAGATCCGCATGACCAAGGAGTCCAAACGGTCGCTGATCGTGATGCTCGACACCTCGCGCAGCATGGCCATCGAGGACCCCCGCACCTCGGCCGAGGATGTCGAGGAAGCCGCCAAGGTCCTCGGCGAGATTTCCCTCGACCGCAGCCTCGGCACTGACGACGCCCAGGACGTGAAACAGAAACTCGGCTCCACCCGCCGCATCGACCTCGCCCGGTCTGCCCTCGCCCTCAAACATGACGACCTGACGCTCCTCGACCAGCTTGAGGACCGCTATGACCTCCGTTTCTTCACCTTTGATTCACAGCTGCGCAGCGAGGATCCACGGGCCACCCCGGAAGCCCCTGACGACGGCACAGATGCCGCTCCCCTGCACCTGGCAGAGGGCGAATCCTCCCAGATTGGCAATGCCATTGAGGATGCGGTGGACCGCTTCTCGGGCCAACCCCTCGCTGGCGCCATGGTCATCAGCGACTTCGCCTGGATAGAGGGCAAGGATCCCGTCAACGTGGCCCGCCGGTTGAAGGAACGCCGCGTTCCCCTCTACACCGTGCCGGTCGGTCTTCCCGCCCCACCCGACATCCACGTCCGTAGCGTGATCGCCCCGGAGGTGGTGTTCAAGGGAGATCGCGTCCCCCTGCGGGTCAAGATCGAGTCCCGTGGCTTTGCCGGCAAGCCGGTCCAGCTTTACTTCCGGGTCAACGACGAAGAGAAGGAAAGCAAGCAGATCACCCTCAAGGACGGGATCCAGTTCGAGGAGTTCATGTTCATCCCGGAAGCCGAATCGGGCACTCTTGACCTCGACTTCAACATCAAGCTGCAGGAAGGCGAGATCACGGAGGTCAATAATGCCGCCAGCCACCAGGTCCGCATCCTCGATGAGAAGATCAAGGTGCTCTACATCGAGGGTATGCCCCGGTGGGAATACCGCTACCTGCGCTGGGTTCTCCTGCGCGACCCCCGGCTCCAGGTCCAGTTCCTCATGACGCAGGGCGATCCCGCTCTCGCAGCTTCCTCTCCCTTGCACATCGGCCGTTTCCCGGAGGACCCCAAGGAAGCCCTCAAGTATGACCTCATCATCCTCGGGGACGTGCCCGCCTCCTTCTTAAACGCAGCCCAGACCCAGCTCATCGAGAAGCTCGTGCGTGAGCGCGGGGGCTCCCTCCTCATGCTGGCCGGTCCCATGGCGGCCCCTTCCACCTACCGCGACACCCCCATCGGCGATCTCCTTCCCGTCAACATCGGCCCTGGTGGCTACCTCAACCTCGGCATCAATGTTTCGCCCGAGGTCACCGAGGACGGGCACAAGAGCCTGGCCACCTCGCTCTCCCTCGCTCCTGATGTGAGTTCCCGCATCTGGTCTCACGTCAGGCCAATGTACGGGCTCCCCCAACTCGCCGGCGCCAAGTCCGGGGCAACCATCCTCCTGCGCCTGCCCAAGGCCAACGACGCCGACCCCGACTACCCGCTGGTAGCCTGGCACCGCTACGGAACAGGCAAGAGCCTCTTCGTCGCCACCGAGGACCTCTGGCGCATGCGCCTTGAGGTGGGCGACCGCTACCATGCCCGCTTCTGGGGCCAGACCATCCAGTTCCTCACCCTCTCCCGCCTCCTGGGCGCCAACAAGCAGATCAGCATCGAAACCGATCGCAACAGCTACAGTGCGGGCGACCAGATCCGCGTTTTCGCCAACGTCCTCACGGAGTCCTTCGAACCGGTGGAGGGCGAAAGCTACGAGGTGGTCCTTGAGGAAAAGGACAACCCTGACTCAGCCACCGCCATCGAGATGACCGCGGTGGAGAGCACCCCGGGGCTCTACTCGGGATCCTACCTGGCGGGCAAGGATGGCAAATACGAGATCAGGACCCAGCCCCAGGACGCCGAGATCTCCAATACCGCCGATTTTTCCGTCAAGACCGTCGACATCGAGGACCGCGAGACCTCCATGCAACCCGATGTCGCCCGCCAGGCCGCCGAGATTTCCGGGGGGCGCCAGCTGAGCCTGGCCGGCCTCGGGGAATTCGCCGCCAATCTTCCCCCCGAGGAAACACTCAACAACACCGTCAGGATCGAGCGCGAACTGTGGGACACGCCCCTGTGGTTCCTCCTCGTGGTGGCCTTTGCAGGTGCCGAGTGGTACCTGCGACGCAAGGACAACCTCGTATAACGGTAGACCGAAGAAACTCACGAACTGATCAGACTAATGGCCGAAGGACACGACATCAGTATCGAAAACCGACTGCAGCAAGCCTACCAGCAGGAGAGACGGTGGTATAACATCCGCGGGGCTTCGCGCCTGGTGGTGTGGCTCATCGCTCTTCTCGCCGTCGATTTCATCATCGACTGGGGCCTCTTCGCCAAGACCGGGTTGTCCGGGAACATTGGCGTTTTTCTCCTCCTGGTAAACATCGGGATCCTGGGATGGGTGCTCTGGCACGAATGGCTGCGCTACCTCAGGCCCTACGACCCGGTAACCACCTCCCTCGATGTGGAGAAACAGCACCCGGGTCTCAGATCCCTCCTGGTTTCCTACATGCAGCTCAAGGACGGGCCCGGCTCCGACCAGGATAATGTCTCGCAGTCCCTGATCGACGCCATGCGTGACCAGGCCATCGAACGCAGCCGCCCCATCGATTTCAAGGAGATCGTCGACTTCGGTCAGCTCCGCAGGATCCTGGTCATGGCCGGGGGAGTGCTTCTCGTCTTCGGTTTCCTGGGGGCCCTCAACCCCGCTCACACCGCCACCCTCCTCAAACGCCTGACGGGTTCGGATGTCGAATACCCGACCCAGACCGTGGTCGCCGGCAGCACCGGCAATCTCACCATCCGGATCGGATCCGATGCCACCATCTCCGCCACGGCCTCCACTGACCATGTCATCCCCGAGAAGGGGACCCTCTACTTCAGGGAGGCGTCCGAGGACAAGTGGAAGGATCTCCCCATGAAGAGGGTGGAGGGCTCTGCAAATGAGTTTTCCCGCCAGATCACGGCCAAGAATCTCACCCGTGACACCCTCTTCTACGTGCGCCTCGGCGACGACCGCAGTGACCAGCACACCATCAGCATCATCACCGCTCCGCGGATCACGGACATCAATCTCGTCCTCAAGTATCCCGATTACATGGATAAGGAGAACGGAAAGAGCGATCAGCTCAACCTGGAGGTGCAGGAAGGCACCACCGTGAAGTGGACCGTCTCCTGCGACACCCCGGTGAGCACCTGGGAAGTGCTGGTCCCGACGGCCTGGGGAGCAGCGGAAGCTGGGACCGGGGAGAAGCCGGAAGCCCCCGGGGATAACACCCCGAAGTTCCGCACCCTCCTCGCTGACCTCGACGAGAGTGGAACCACCGCAACCTTTGAACTGCCTATCGAAACGGCCCTCAAGTACTCCTTCCGCTGGGTCGAAAAGGCGAATGGCTTCAGTTACGAGGATGTCCAGCACGGGGTCAAGGTCACCAGCGACGGCCTCCCGGATGTCGACCTCCTCCAACCCCGTGAAATCGGATACGCCACCGCGGGCAAGATCGTGAAAATGGAGGCCAAGGGCACCGACGACATCGGGCTCGACAAGGCCTGGCTGGTCTATTCGCTCAACGGCGCAGACGAGAACAAGGTAGAAATCTTCAATTTCAACGGAGACACCAACAAAACCTTCGACTACACTTGGAAGTTGTCCGACAGCCTCAAGGAACTGAAGCCCAACGACCGCATATCCTTCGCCATTGAGGTGGCCGACCGCCATCCCGACCGAAAAATCCACCTGCGACGCACGGCCCCGCGACAATTGACTGTCGTTACTTCCGAAACGTATTTAGACTGGTACCGTGCAGAGTACGGAGCGCAGATCGAAGAACTGAAGCGCTCCCGCAATCAGGAACTGGCCGCCCAGAAGGCAGTTACGCAACTACAGACCGAAGAGGGCATCGAACCCACCGAACCCACAGAAGAAGATGAAAACGAATAACGGATTTCTCGCCCTGATTCTCGCCGCGACGAGCCTGCTGCCCTTCGCCAGTCCCGCGCAGGAAGAAGGGGAACGGGCCGACAGCATCGTGGGCACCAAGAAACGGCTCGGTTCCGAGGTGAACCGACAAAACGGGGTGGGTCGTCGCATGACCTCGGTCGAACGCCGCCTCAGCTTCCTCCTCGAGGATCTCCAGTCCAACGGCCTCGCCGAGGAAGGGGGCGCCGTCACCCTCAATGAGACGCGTAATTCGCTGGGGGGACTCCGCACCAAGAAGGTGGTGGTCGCCCGTGATGAGCTCTCCAATGCCCGGGAGAAGTTCCGGCCTGGCAAGCCCGACGACGCCCACCCCCACATTGCGGAAGCTGGCAAGACTATCGAGGAAATCGTCGAGCAACTCGGCAAGATCATCTCCGGGGCCAATACCGTCCTGGTGGACGACCTCCTCGTGAAACAGATCCGGGAGATTATCAAGACCGAGGAGTTCATGCAGCGCCAGACCAAGCGATGGGGCATCGAGGGCATCAAGAACAAGGAAGCCGCCAAGGTCGACCAGGCCCGCCTGGGCCGCGCCCAGCAGGCCGTCATTGACCGCTACGGTCAGTTCTTCCAGACCCTTGTGAAGGCCCGCAAGGAAGCCGTTGATGAAGAGACCCTGAGCCGGTTCGGACGGGCCGAACTCTCCCTCCTGGAGAGCAAGCCTGTTGCTCACATGGCCCGCGCCATCGAGCAGATCGCCCAGACCAAGGCTGCCGACGCGGTGACGGACCAGGAGAAGGCTCTCGAGGCCCTCCGCGAGGCGGAGAAGATCCTGGGCGCGGAGTCCAGCGGCATGTCCGACCTCGTCGAGGACATCGCCCAGATCCTGGCCGACCAGAAAGACCTGCAACAGGACACCGTCCAGGCCGAGGGGGAGGTCTTCAAATCGGAACAGAGCCAACTGGAAGGGCGCCAGCTTGAAATTGGAATCAAGATCGAGGAAGTGGCCGAAGAACATCTTACCGAAGAAGCGACTCCCGATGCCGAGGACCCCCTGCGCGACGCCCTGACCGAAGCCGGGGAGCACGTGACCGTGGCGGCCGCTGAGATCAATACCGGCAACAAGGATGGCGGGATCAAGGCGCAAAGTGACGTCATTGCGGCCCTGGAGAAAGCCCTCGCAGCTGCCGAGGCGGGTGCGGAAGCCGAACTGGGATCCGGTGACGGCCTTGCCGACGACGGAAGCGATGGCTTCGGCGACGAGGGTTTCGGCGACGATGGCTTCGGCGACGATGGCTTCGGCGACGAGGGTTTCGGTGACGATGGCTTCGGTGACGACGGAGCAGGTGCTGGAGCAGGTGCTGGAGCAGGAGCTGGTGCTGGTGCTGGAGCTGGTGCTGGAGCAGGTGCTGGAGCAGGTGCTGGTGCTGGTGCTGGAGCTGGTGCTGGTGCTGGAGCTGGTGCAGGAGCAGGTGCTGGTGCTGGTGCTGGTGCTGGAGCAGGTGCTGGTGCAGGTGCAGGTGCCGGACAAGGCAGCGGACAGGGTAGCGGGCAAGGGCAAGGGCAAGGGCAGGGCGGCCAGGGCAAGGGCAATCCCCTCGACCTGCAGGAAAGCTCGGCGGCCGGAACCTCTTCCACCGTCGCCCAGGGCGATGCGGTGGCTCGCAGCCGACAGTCCATCAATTCTCTCACCCGGCGCCGACGCTCGGCCGCCATCCAGAATTACGTGCAACCGCTCCCGGTCGAGTTCCGGAAGCTGGTTGCCGAATACTACGAAGCCCTTGAGGAATGAACGCCCGACCACTTCGCACAACCACCGTGGCTGCCCTGACCGCAGCCTCCCTTCTCACCTCCACCCTGCCTCTCGCCCGGGTGCAGGCGCAGGATGAGGCCGCGCAGACCCAGACAGTCGGAGTGGCCCGCCTCTCCCCCGAGGCGGAAGCCGCCATCACCAAGGGGCTGGCCTATCTCGCCAAGGACGGGGTCCAGAACCCCGATGGCAGTTGGGGCGGATCCGGCAACCCGGTGGCTGAGACTTCGGTCGGACTGATGGCCTTCATGCTGAAAGGCTACGTGCCGGGCCGCGGTGAATACGGACGGCTCATGGACAAGGCGATCTCCTACCTCATCAACAAGGGACGGGACCAGCGGGGGTTTCTGGGCACTCCCAACAACCACGCCGGAATGTACGAGCATGGCCTGGCCGTCCTCGCCCTCTCCGAAGCCTGGGGTCAAAGCAAGAATCCCCGCCTGAAGACCTCCCTGCGCCGGGCCGTCGACATCATCCTGCGCGCCCAGAATGCCGAGGGTGGCTGGCGCTACAACCCGGAACCACGGGACGCCGATCTCTCCATGACTGTCATGCAGGTGGTCGCTCTCAATTCCGCGCGGGAGGCCGGCATCTCCGTCCCCGACGCCACCATTGAGAAAGCCACCAAATACGTCCTGACCTGCCAGGACGAGGATAGCGGTGGTTTCCGCTACCAGCCCGGTGGCGGGGAACCGGGATTCGCGCGGACCGCAGCCGGCGTGATGTCACTCATCATGTGCGGACAGCGCCGGCACAAGGCCACCCAGCGTGGGCTCGCCTTCCTCAAGGCCTATCCCGACCGCAAGTTCGACAAGAACTACCCCCGTTTCCACTACTCACACTACTATGCGGTCCAATCGATGTACCAGGCCGGCGAATCCGATTTCCAGGCCTGGTACCCGAAGATTGCGGCTACCATCGTCTCCAAGCAGCAGCAGGACGGAAGCTGGGGCGGTGCCCACGGCACGGTCTACGGAACCGGATTTTCCATCCTCATCCTGGGAGTGCCCTACCGCTACCTTCCCATCTACCAGCGCTAACGGTTGATCCACCCGCCGGACGGGATTCGGGGTTCCGGGGCAGGCCGGAAGCCAGGGGCCTGAGCCGCGTCAGTCGCATATGATCCGCCTCCCTCACAGCGTCGCCACCGGCCTCCTCGCCAGTGCCTGTGCCTTGCTCCCGGCCGCACCACCACCGGCCGGGGCTGGACGGATGCTGCAGCAACTCGAAAGCAAAAGTTGGATTCAGCAGGCCGAAGCCCTCCACTACCTCGGCGAACACCGGGTGGAGCTGGCCATTGATGATGTCCGGGCCCTGCTCAACGACAAGACCGTCCATTCCTGGATCCGTGGACGCGCCCTGCTCTCCCTGTCTCAGATCGAGAACGGGGTGGATCCCGGTGAATTCGGCAAGTGGGTCGCACACGACCAGAGCGCTCTCCGCGCCGCCGCCGCCGAGGTGCTCGAACTCCACGGAGGCAACTCCGCAACGACCTGGATCGGTATCCTCCTGAAAGATGCCGATCCTGTGGTCAAGTGCCACGCTGCCGCGGCCCATGCCCGCCGGAAGAAGGAGGCCGCCTGGGCGGTGGTTGATCAACTCACCACCGCCCCAACCCCGCCCCTCGCCCGGGCCTCGGCCCGGGCCCTGGCCTTCACCGGCAATGAAGCCGCCCTCGCACGCCTGGGCAGGCAGCTCACCAATCCCGACCTGATGCGCGAATCGCTCCGCGGGATCAGCGAAATCCAGAGTGCCGTCCTCATTCCAATTCTGCTCAACCTCCTTCCTGATCTCGAGGAAACCGACCTCAACTACGGGGCCATCCTTACCGGTCTGCAGAACCAGGAGTGGAAGGAGGTGACCGCCGCCATGGCTGAATTCATCAAAAGCGGCGACGAAAAGCGGGTGCGCACCGGAGCCCGCCTCATCACCACCCTCACCCGCTCCCCGGAACTGGGACCGCCACTCCGCGCTGCCCTGGCCAGAGCCAACGAAACCGAGACGATCGAGGCGGGCCTGATCGCCCTCGGTTCCGCGGCCATGAACCCTGACGAGCACCACCAGTTCTTCAGTAAAACCCTCAAACACGAGGAATCCTCCATCCGCTCCCTCAGCATCCGCTGCCTGGCCCATTGCAGGGAAATCAACCACTACGACATTCTGCGCGAGAGCCTGGTCGATGAGGATCCCGAAGTGATCCGGGCCGCCCTGAGTGCTCTCAAGCGCCAACCGGCAGTGAACGCCCCGCAGGGCCGCCTCGTTGCCTACCTTGAGGCGCCCCTTTCCAGCGACGACGAAACCGTTCGCGCCCTGGCCTATGAAGTTCTCGCCCACGCGGGGAGTGAAGCGGACTTCCGCCCCGCCATGGCTGCGCTGGAAGAACTCCTCACCGGCACGGATGACATCCTCCGTGTTGCCGCCGCCAAGGCGCTCGGCGCCCTGGCTCCGGAAGACCAGATCGGAGAAGTGGTGGCGGCCCAGGGTTACCTCGCAGACTGGATGGTGATCGGCACTTTCCTCAACGACAAGGAACACAAGGCCTTCCACGAGGTGCATGAACCGGAAAAGGAAATCGACTTTGAAAAGACCTACAAGGCGACCTACATCTGGCTCCTCGAAGGCCGGAGCGACAAGCCCATCGAGCGCGAGGTCACCTGGGGCGAGGGAATCGTAGACCGGACCGACGGAAAGCTGGCCATGTCCTCCCAGCTCCCCCCTCCCGGATCATTCGCGGTGGGCTACGCGGTGGCCGACATCCACGTGGATACCGAAAGGGAAGTCACTCTCGATATTGACGGTGATGACGCCTTCCGTATCTGGCTCAACGGTGAGAAAATCTCAGAGAAGATCGCTCCCTACCAGCACCGCAAGGACTGCATCGCGGAAGACAAGGGGCGACAGGTCAAGCTCGTGGCCGGAACCAACCGCTTCATCGTCAAGTCCGCCAATGTAGACTACCGTTGGTGGGTGCGCCTCCGGCTCACCGATTCCAACGGAATCCCGATTCCCTTCCGAACACCATGACGCCGGGACTGCGAGCGCTCTTCTGCTGTCTGCCTTTTCTCGGGTTTCCGTCTTTCACGGCGGCGAAGGATCCTCCCTCCGACCCCCGCTGGGCCGAAGCCCAGCGCGCCTACGATGCTGGTCACGACGATGAAGGCCACCGTCTCCTGATCGACCTCGCGGAATCCCATCCCGGCCACCTCGACCTCGCGGTGACCTGCTACTCAACCATTCTCGCAAAAGAGGGCAGCCTCCTGAAATCCGATCCGTGGATTGATCTCGCCTCCGAACGTCTCGTCGCCCTCGAGCAGATCGGAGCCATTTCCGCAAACACCCACTCCATCCACGAGGCTGTCCCGCGGGTTATCGACAAGGCCCTGCTGGAAGGGCGGCAACTCGAAGCCCGCGAAACGAGCAACCGCCTCTATCAGCAAAACCCCAATGATCTCTATTGGCGCGTCCGCCGGGCCTACAATTACCGCCGCATGGATCTGCTGGAAGCCCGTCCGCTCTACCAGCAGATCAGGGAAGACTACGACCCTGATCACCCCCACGCCTCCACCCGTAAACTCTGGAACTGGATGAGCACCGAGCTGAAGACCATCGAGAGTCTGCCCCTGCCCATCTATCCCCTGCCGGAGGGAACTCCCCTTGCCCACATGGAACCCGACGATCCGGATGGCTACTGGCGGATCGTACTCGACCGTTCCCCCGCTGATATCCCGGGCCAGGTCGATCGCGTCGCCGCCCTGGCCGGCGGACAAATCGTCCCCTGGCAGGATCAGACGGGCCTGACCGATCCCTTGCGGGCCCTCGATCTCCATCTGCGGTCCAAGCCCACCGCCGAACTGGCCGCACTGCGCAAGATCCAGGACGATCACTTCGTGCGGGAGACTCTTCCGAGCCAACCTACAGAGGCCTACCTTCTCGCCCTGAGCCGTCGGTTTGCCTGGTCCGCCGAGGTTCACCGGAGACTGCTCTCGGTCGGCAACAAAGCTCTCTGGGAAGGCCGTGCCGAATCCGCTCTCCGCAGCTTCAGTGAACTGCTCGCGCACTCCGCCGATCCCCCCCTGAGGGACGCCGCCCAGGTGGGATTCTGGACCGCCCTCAGGTTGATTGGTGCCATCGACGAACTGCGGACCTCGACCGGTGCCATCGACCCGGGCAGGGAATATCCCTGGATGGGCGGGACTGCCAGGGGTTCACAGATCAGGTCGGAGCTTCTCAAGGGCAGCTCCACCCCTCCTCCAACCCAGGCGCCAGCCCTCAGGGGGCTGAGCCAGCACATCCTCCAACTCCCTCCGGTCTCTCCCTGGCCCACCGACACCCCTGCCATCGGCTTCGGAATCGACCTCCAGGCCGCCGGTTCGCAGATCATCGTCAGCGGTCGCAACCTGCTGGTGAGCTACGACACGGATAATCCGGGTGATCCTCTCTGGTCACAGCTTCAGCGTCATCCGGTCGAACAACACCGCCGCACCGGCTTTCATCCCGGTTACTTCCGTCCACTCATCCTCAACGACACCCTCTACACGCGCTGGGGTCTGACCTCGCTCCCCAATGGCGTTGCGGCCTTCGACCTGGCTGGAGGGCAACCGCTCTGGTCCTACACCTACGACCGTGGCACGTCCCCCTATTCAAAAGGGGTTCCCATGGCCGACCCCGTGGCCGCCGACGGAGGACTCTTCTACCTGCAGTGGCATACCCCTGGTGATGTCACCGACCGCAACCGGACGGTGAGCCTCATCCACTTCGATCCCGATGAGCAACGCCCCCGCTGGTCGGCTGATCTCGCCAGCTCGGGCCGGGCCATCGATTTCGCCAGACGCATGGAGCGCTCTGCTCCGCAAAACGCCATCTACGGGAATGCGGTCACCGTCCATCGCGGGGCAGTCTACTGCAACACTAATGCCGGGATGATCATCCGCTGCGACGTTCGTGACGGCCGCGTCGACTGGATTCACAATTACCGCCGGAAGAACTCCAGCCTCGTAGCCGAAAACCTGGGTGCCAGGCCGATCATCAGCGGCAGCACGGTCATCTGCATGCCCCGGGATGACGGGCGCATCTTCGCGCTCGACCAGGAAACAGGCCTCCTGATCTGGGACAATCCCCTCGTCCTGGGAACCGAGATGATCGGAGTCTCCGGAGACACCCTCGTCGTGCGGGGAGTGGGAGTGGTCTGCGGGCTCGACCTCAAGACCGGGAAAGCCCGTTGGTTCCGGCCCCTCTCCCGGCGGACCCTCGGGCGTGCACTGCTTCTTGGGGACTCCGTCTACCTGGGATCGGTTGACGAGTTGCGACGCCTGGAAGCCCGGACCGGCAGGGTGCTGGAGCGTCGCCCCTGGAACCTGGGCGAAGCCCGGCCCCTGGGATTCACCATCGCCCACGGCAGGATCTTCGTGGTGAGCGACAACCCTGCGCCGGATCGCCGGCACGCTGTTGGCCAGCCCCTGGCCCGCATTGAATCCGCACCGACCCCGCTCAGCCTCCCTCTGCAACGCACCTGGAGCCTCACCCGCAGCGATGCACGCATCGCCCTCGCCCCGGCCTCTTCGGGATTGCGTGACACTGCCTATCTCCTCTCCGGTGGCATCCTGGAATGTCTCGACCTCAGTCCCAGCGGATCGATCAAGTGGCGCCGGTTCGTAGACGCTCACAACGCAACCCTCTCCTTCCTCGGGGAGAAGCTCCTCCTGGTGGAAAAGGGGCGTCCCCGCCGCGGCCATGGCCGGGCCATCGCGCTCGGAGCCACCGACGGCCGCTTCCTCTGGGAGGCTCCCGTTCCCTCCAGCCTCGATAATCTCTTCTTCTTCGGTAACCGGCTGATGTACCACGACCGCCGCGGCAAAATGGTGATCCTTGACCTCGAAACCGGCAAGCGGGCCTGGGAACGCACCCTGAGTGAAGCCCATCTCGTCGATCCCTACTGGGACGGCGAAAACCTGCATGTCTTCCACGCCTCCAAGTGGCACGGACCTCACCACCTTGTTCTCCATCCCGCCACCGGCCGGACCATCCGGCGAGATCGTGTCATTGTTGCTCACACCGCCTCTCCCAATCTGGCCCGCCCCCTCGAAAATGGATGGTTTGAAGTGCGTTTTCCCGCTCGAACTGCCAGCTGGGTTCGTTTGACCGCCCTCTCCGAAGTGAATGGTCAGGGCTGGGCCTCCGCCGCCGAACTGCACGTTCTCGATGCGGACGGCAAACCCCTCCCCCGGGACAAGTGGATCATCGAAGCTGAACACGAACACAACAACGGTCTGCGGGCCCTGCCACCCAATCTGATCGACGGAGACCCCGCCACCTGGTGGCACTCGCCGTGGAAGCATCCCGACAAACCCTCCCTCGGAAAGATTGTTCCCCACCCCCATTTCGTCCACATCAACCTCGGGGCAAACCACCGCATCAGCGGGTTTCACTACCTGCCGGCCAAGATCAATAATAACAACGGCATGATTCGTGATTATGAGTTTCATGCGCGGATGGACGGCGACCGGGACTGGGGGCAACCAGTCGCCCGGGGAATCCTCGTCAACCGCCTCAACGTCCATCGCAATCACTTCGGTCCCGGCGCAGTCTTCTTCGACGCCCGCAACTACCCCAACAACAACCAGGCCGTCTTCCGCTACAATCTCGATGGCAAGGCTGCCCACCGCGTCGAGGAACAGGCCCACCTCCTCTCCATGCATGGCCGCTATGCCCTCATCACCTCCCAGAACAAGCTCATCCTGCGGCGCTCCGATGATCCCGACTACCGCTTTGAACTCACTCCCCACATCGAGCACGGCCGCCACGGTGATATTGTCATCGAGGGTGACCGTCTCATCATGGGCCGCCACAAGATCGCGATCGCCGACCTCAACGCCAAACGCTTCCTCAAGATCCCCGAGGATCCGAAATCACGTCGTCACCACAACGGAAACTTCGTGCGCCTGCAGAACGAACACTTCCTCAAGATCGTTCACCATGGCAACAAGCAGGAACTCACCCTCATCAACATGGCCACCGGACACATCACGGAGGGGACCCTGGAGACGCAGATCGAGCGCTTCACCGAAGACCGCTTCCTCAAGCCTGCCGGCGAGCGCCTCCTCACCTTCGACCGCACCCTCCTCTTCTACGACAATTCGACCCTGAGTGCGTGGGTGACTGCGAATTAAACCGAGGCGGCGGGCCCGAATGAACCCGCCGAAGGTCTTTCCAAGCATCCCGCCGAAGCATAAAGAGAAGCATGCGAACGCGCCTAAGCCTCCTCGCCTCCTGCCTCCTTCTCTCCGTCAACGCTCCGGCCAGACTGCCCAACATCGTCTATATCATGTCCGATGAGCTCGCCTACTACGAGCTCGGACATATGGGAAGCCCCTACCTCAAGACTCCCCGTATTGACGGCATGGCGAAGGACGGCATCCGCTTCACCCACGCCTTTGCCGCCGCCCCGGTCTGCGCACCCCTGCGCTGCAACCTGATGACCGGCAAGCACGCTGGACATGCCTCGGTCCGTGCCAACGACGGCGGCACGCCCCTGCGTGCCGACGAAACCACCATCGCTTCCCTCCTCAAGGAGAAAGGCTACGCCACCGGAGGTTTCGGGAAATGGGGTGCCGGTGGACGTGACTCCACCGGCGTGCCGGAAAAGCACGGATTCGACATCTTCTTCGGATACTACGACCAGGTACACGCCCACTCCTTCTATCCACCCTATCTCATCCGCAACAGCGAGGAAGTGAAACTGCCCGGCAACGAGGGCGGACGGACGGGCGAGACCTACTCCCACTACGCCATCATGGAGGAAGGCCTGGAATTCATCCGCAAAAACAAGGAGAACCCCTTCTTCTGCTACTTCCCCATCACCCCGCCCCACGGCATGTATGACATCCCCGGAGACGATCCGGCCTGGGAGCAGTACAAGAACGAAGCCTGGATCAAGGATGAGAAGATCCCGCAGGACGTGAAGAACTATGCCGCCATGGTCACCATGGTGGACAACAACGTCGGACAGGTCCTCGACCTCCTTGAGGAGCTCAAGCTCACCGACAATACCATCGTCTTCTTCACCGGCGACAATGGCGGCCAGGACCGCTTTCGTTCCGGCGACCATCCCCGGGGATTCTTCAGCCCCAACAAGGATCCCGGGACGGGAGTCGAATTCCGTGGCGGCAAGGGAAGCCTCTACGAGGGAGGCCTCCGCATTCCCTTTCTCGCGCAGTGGCCCGGCCGGATCAGGGCCGGACAGGTGAACCATCTCAAGTTCGCCCAGTACGACATCCTCGCCACCCTTGCCGAACTCTCCGGAACCAGGGCACCCGGGGACACCGACGGCATCTCCATTCTCCCCACCCTCCTCGGGGAAGAAGCCGCCGGGCACAAGCAGGAGGCCCATCCCCACTTCTACTGGGAGTTCGGCAACATGCAGGCCGTCCGTCTCAACAACTGGAAAGGCGTGCATATCCGCAACAAGCAGAGCTGGGAGCTCTACGATCTCAAGGCGGATGTCAGCGAGACCACCAACCTCGCCGCCAGGCACCCCGAAGTGATCGCCCGGATGAAGGTGATCATTTCTGAAAACCATGAACCCGCCCGCCCCGGCACCTACACCACCCGGGAGCGGCACGAACGGGATCGCCAGGCCAAGTGGGGGACCTCCAGGCCCCAGGCTTCACCCCGCATCAAGGGCAGGAACCGCATCAAGGACAGGAACCTCGTGCCCTTCGAAAAGATGAAACTGGTGCGCTTCAGCAGCGAGAATCAATCCAACAACCGCAAGGCGATCTTCACCATCGATGGGCGGCCTGACACCATCTGGCACTCCAGCTGGTCGGATGGTCTCAGCAAACACCCCCACGAACTGGTCATCGATCTCGGCGCAACCTACCACGTCTCCGGCTTTCGTTATCTCGCCCGCCAGGATGGAGGCTGGAATGGAGCCTTCGCCAAAACGGAGTTTTCCGTGGGCAACTCCCCCACTGACTTCGGCTCGCCGGCCGCCACGGTCACCTTTACCAAGGACAGGAAGGTGCAGTCGGCGCGCTGCGGGAAGCCCACCCGGGGACGCTACGTCAAGGTCCGTGTCCTCTCCGAGGTCAATGGCGAAGCCTGGGGTTCCGCAGCTGATATCGGAGTGATCGGAAAGCCCGCAAAGTGACCTTCCCCGGTCAACACTCCCCGAGCGCTGCATAGTCGATCGGTCGAGAACGGTGGTGACCGGAAAACCCGAACCCCGTCTCTTCGACTTTTCCTTGACCCCGGCCTCCTCCGCGGCAGGTTCACTTGGCCCTGAAACCATGTTCATCCCCCGTTCGACATCCCGGCTCTCCTGGAGCCTGCTGGCGATTGTCCTGACCCTTTCACTCGGCGGGGCCGTGAACGCCCAGCTTATCCAGATCCGGGGCAACGACCGGGTCATCAGCAATGGAGACACCACCCCCGGCGGTGGCGATCATACCCACTTTGGCCAGATTCTGGCCGGCTCCGGACCCGTTGACCACGAGTTCACCATCCGCAACCTCAGCAGCGCACCGCTGCAGATCCTCTTCTTCCAGCGCACCGGACAACACCCCGGCAATTTCACGGTGATCGATCCTCCCGACCTGATCATTCCCGGGAACGGGAATTCCTCCATGACAATCCGTTTCCTGCCACCCGCCGCAAGCGGACTGCGCACTGCCACCATCCGCCTTGTAAGCACCTCTTTCGTGGACGGTGATTTCCGGTTCGACATCGCGGGAGAACTGGTTCTTCCCTCTCCCAACATCGTGATCTCCGGCAACGGAGTCGTGATTCCGGACGGATTTTCCTCTCCCGTCGTGGACAACAACACGAATTTCGAAACCCTCGACCTCGACGACGACCCCCTCACCCGCACCTTCACCATAAGCAACACCGGAGAGCAGAACCTCCGCATCAGCAGCGTCGATGTGGTCGGAATCAACAGTGACCAGTTCTCCATCAGCAGAAATCCCGATACTTTTATCGGACCGGACAGCGAGAGCACCTTCGAGGTTACCTTCGATCCAACCCGGGAAGGAGCGCACCGGGTCACCGTGCATATCAACAGCAACGACCCCACCCCGACCGAAAGGACCTACAGCTTCTCCTTGCGTGGCACAGGACAATCCCCCAGTCCCCGGCTCGTTCTCAGCGGAAACGGCCTCGATATCACTCCCGGCGACGAGACGCCCGATCCGGAGGATCACACCCGGTTCCCCGACACCGATCTGCTGTTCACCTCGATCCGCACCTTCACCGCGCGCAACTCAGGCAACGGCCCACTCCTGATTGACACCGTTGAACTCCTTGGCCCCCATGCCGCCGAGTTCACCGTGACGCAGACCCCCACCACCCCGCTTGAACCGGAAGAGGCATCCAGCCTTCAGGTCACTTTTCGTCCCACGGTGCAGGGACCCCGGATCGCCACCCTGCGCATCACAAGCAACGATCCCGCTCAACCCGTCTACGAAGTCGATCTGGAAGGCATCGGGGGGCGCTTCAAATTCCTTGGGATCGAACAAGACGGTGACGATGCTCTCATCAATTTCAGCACCACCTCCTCCGCAGGAACATACATCTATCGCATCTTCCACTCCACCGACATGGAGAAGTGGGATCCTGTCGGCTCGATTTTCTCCAATGGCAGGGAGACCCTGCAATTCCGCCACCGCAACAGCACCGGAAGCGCCAAGGCGTTCTGGTATGTGGAAGAATCGCGCTTCGAGTAGTCGTCACCCTTCCGGTCCGATCAAGTCGACCACGCCCTCCAGGAAACGGATGTGGCACTGCACGCGCCGATAAAGCGAGTATTCCGAGGGAGTCTCGAAGGTCAGAGCGGCACGGGCACCGTTGAGAAACAGGTGGATCGACTCCGGCATTCCCCCGATCTCCCGCACGATCTTCATCAGACCACGGGTACGCCGCATCACTCCGTTCTTCGGAATTCTTCCCTCCACTTCTCCCTGGTGGCGGGGGATGACCCCCTCCACCCGCTCAAGCAGATCCTCCCCCAGGCTCTCTCCCTGGCGGGCCAATTCGTAGACATACATCCCGTTGGCATCGAAGTCCTCATGGAGACTGACCGCGACTGCGAAATCCCGCCTCGAGATGAAGTCGAGCAGGGCTCCGATGACTGGAATCCCGGGACGATCGAAAGAGCGGTTCAAGTCCCTCCCCTCGGCGTCCTCCCGCCTGTTGTTGCGCAATCCCCACGGGTTGAGGCAGGGAAAGATGGCCACCGGGTGCTCACGCAGCGATTGCACGTTGTTTTCCGCCCATTGCAGAAGCCCCTGCACCGCTGCTGGCTCATCACCGTGAATTCCCGCACTCAGATAGAATCCATTGCCCGGAACGGAGCGACGGTTCCTCAACCCGAGAACCGGATTGTCCCCTCCCCCCGTCAGGCTGACTACCTGGAGATCCGCCTTCCGGGCAACCGCGCGCCAGCGCCTCAGGAGGTGGCCCACCTCATGACTGCGGTGGGTGGCCAGGTAGGCGCGTTCATCGGAATCCACATCCCTCGCTTCGCACAGGGCGACAATAACGTCGATCCCTATGACAGGGAAAAAGCGCCTCGCCGCGTGGCAAAGCACCAATTATAAAACCGGCAATCCTCTCCCGATCATGATCATCACCCGTTCCGCCTGTCTCTTCGCCCTGTCTATAACCTTCCTCTTCCTCTCGGGCAGCCAACCGCTTCAGGCCCAGAAAAAACAGATCCAGGAAGAGAAAAAACCGTGGTGGGATGCCCCCCAGCCCCGTTTCTCCAAATCGGAACTCGGTGGCATTTTCACCGGGACGATCGACATGCGGGGGGACGCAAAGGTCGGCAATCGCACCATCTACAAGGCGATCGCAGTCCGGCTGGGCGAGGGCGGCAAGGCAGGCACGGTCCTCTTTGACACCGAGATGATGCGCATGGCCTGCGCCATTCCCGACAAACCGGTCATGTTCAATACCTACCGTGACGGACTGGGCGGAGCCGGTCACTGGGTTGGTTCACCCTATCTCTTCACCACCGAGAGTGGCCCGGCCTGGGCCGATGAGGGCGGGAACTTCCAGGATGTGCGCAAGGGCAGGAAGGCCGGTCCGTTGCCCCGGGCATGGGCTCAATATCGCGGACTCTACCGACATGGCGAACGGGTGGTCTTTTCCTATCGCATCAATGGGACGGGCATTCTCGACATGCCCTGGATCGAGGAAATCGATGGAATCAGACTCTTCACCCGGACCCTGGAAGTGGAGCCCTCCAAGTCCATGCTCGTCCTGCGACTCTGCCAGAACCGGAACGACCCAGGGGTCCTCACCACCGTGCTCCCCTGTCGCGGGACCGGCCCCGCGGTGGAAGTGGCTGAAAAGGACGGCCACTGGCATCTCGGAATCAAGCCCCGTCAGGAGACCATCCGTCTCAAGCTGGTGATTGGATCCATCCCTCTCGACCAGTCCAAGAAGATCGCCGCCACCGTCAACAAAGTGGCTCCAGCTGAGGATCTCTCGCGTTCCACCGGGGGGGGACCGCCCCGGCATCCCCAGGCCCTGGTGACCCGGGGAGCGATCGGTCAGGAGAAGGGTCCCTACGTTCTCGATACCATCACTCCGCCTTTCGACAACCCGGACAGGATTCTCTTTCGATTCGGTGGGCACGACTTTTTCTCCAACGGTGACATCGCGGCCTGCACCATCGACGGGGATGTATGGCGCGTATCGGGCATTGATGACAAACTCCGCAAGGTCGAATGGCGCCGCTACGCCGCCGGCCTCTTCCAGCCGCTCGGACTCAAGGTGGTCGAGGACAAGGTCTACGTTCTCGGACGCGACCAGATCACCCGCCTCCATGATCTCAACAAGGACGGTGAGGCAGACTTTTACGAGTGTTTCAACAACGGGTGCCGCATCGGGAAGCACGTGCACGAGTACGCCACCGGACTCGAGACCGATCCCGCGGGAAACTTCTATTTCGTGAAGGGGCATGGTGCCAACAACGAGCACGCCGGAACCCTGCTCAAGGTCTCCAAGGACGGATCGCAGATCGAGGTGGTGGCCACCGGCTTCCGCTGGCCCAACGGGTCCGGCGCGGGACCAAACGGTGAACTCACGGTGGCCGATCAGCAGGGGACATGGGTCCCCTCCTCACGCGTGGACCTTATCAGGAAGGGCGGCTTCTATGGCTTCATGAACGCTCATCACCGGGCTGAGAAACCCACCACCTACGACGGCCCTCTCTGCTGGATCCCCCACAAGATCGACAATTCCTGTGGCGGACAGGCCTGGAACACCTCCAGGAAATGGGGACCCTTCCAGGGCCACATGGTCCATTGCTCCTATGGCAAATGCACCCTCTTCCTCGTCCTGCAGGAAAACATCGGAGGAGTGGACCAGGCCGGCGTCTATCAGTTCCCCTTCAAGTTCCAGTCGGGAGGGATGCGGGCCCGCTTCAATCCCCACGACGGGCAACTCTACGTGAGCGGCCTGAAAGGCTGGCAGACCAGCGGGGCCAAGGACGGATGTCTCCAGCGCGTGCGCTACACCGGTGCCGAGGTGGCCATGCCCAAAAGCCTTCACATCCACGAGAACGGCATCCGCGTCGGCTTTACGCAGAAAATCGACAAGGAACTGGCCGAAGATCTCGACAGCTGGCAGATCGAGCAGTGGAACTACCAGTGGACGGGAAAGTACGGGTCAAAGGAATACAAGGTCTCCAACCCCTCCGAGGTCGGGCATGACAAGGTGAACGTCACCTCCGCCAGACTTCTCTCAAGCGGCACCGAGATCTTTCTCCAGATCCCCAACCTGGCCCCCGTCATGCAGATGAAGATCCACTTCGATCTGGAAACCGCCGGCGGTGATGAAATGATCGGAGATCTCTACAATACGATCCATGCCTTGGGATCGGCTTTCTAGGGAAGACCCGGCTCCCGCTCTACAGGATCCCGGTAAACGCCTCCACCACTCTCTCGATATCTGCTGGTGACACATCCAGATGGGTCACCAGTCGCATCGGATTCCCGGGATAGACCAGGATGCCCCTCTCCTTTAATCGCCCGGGCAGCTCGTCCCGTTTTTCCTCCGGCAATCTGACATACACCATGTTGGTCTGCACCAGTTCCATGTCGACCTCGCACCCCTCCTCCCGGGCCAACCCCTCCGCCAGGCGTCGCGCATTGGCATGATCATCAACCAGGCGTTCCACGTGATGCTCCAGGGCATGGATCCCCGCTGCCGCCAGCAGACCCGATTGTCGCATGCCTCCGCCCACCACCTTGCGCCACCGCCGGGCCTCCACGATAAAGTCCGCCGACCCGGTGAGCACCGAGCCCACTGGCGCCCCCAGTCCCTTGGAGAGACAGATCGAGACGCTGTCAAAGGGCGCCGCCAGTTCGGTCACGGGACGGTCCGCCCTGACCGCCGCATTGAAAAGCCGCGCTCCGTCCAGGTGCAGGCTCAGGCCGTGCCTGTCCACCAGCGCGCGCGCTTCCTCCGCATGCCCTCCGGGCAGGACCCGTCCGTTGGTGGTGTTCTCAAGACACAGGAGCCGGGTGCGCGCATAGTGATAATCGTCCGGTTTGATGAGGCTCTCCACCTTCTGCAGATTGAGGGTGCCGTCCGCTTCAAGATCGAGGGGCTGGGGCTGGATCCCCCCCAGCGCTGCGCCTCCCCCCCCCTCGTGGATGTAGGTGTGGGCCTGCTGGCCCACGATATACTCGTCTCCCCGGCCACAATGGGTGAGGAGCGCACAAAGATTGCTCTGCGTCCCGCTGGCAACGAAGAGACCGGCTTCTTTTCCGAGCATCCCGGCAGCAAGGTTTTCCAGCCGGTCCACGGTGGGATCGTCCCGGAAAACATCGTCCCCCACTTCGGCTTCCGCCATCACTCGCCGCATCTCCGGTCCCGGCCGGGTCACCGTGTCGCTCCGCAGGTCGATCAGGCTCATCGCAAAGAGCCATAGGTTACCCGGAAGATCAGGGCAAGCCCCCCGGGAGCGCCCGATCCTCTCTCCCATCGTCCCCGATGAAGAAGGATCCGCAGCGCAGGCACACTCCTGAAGTCGAGGATCCCCTTGCTTCGACTGCCAAGGCGCCTGAAGATCCACCCCATGCGACTGACCTGCCTCGCTCTCACGCTGGCACTTGCCGCTCCGCTCCCTGCCAATCCGGTCCTCATTCGCGAGACCGGTCCGCTCACGCCAGAGGAGGAACTCAGGGGGTTCAGCGTTCCGGACGATTTCGAGGTGCAACTCTTCGCAGCAGAACCCCTGATCAACAAACCGATCAACCTGGCCTGGGGTGGGAAAGGGCGGCTCTGGGTCTCCTCGACGGTGGAGTATCCCTACGCTGCGAAGAAAGACAGGTGGATCGACGAGAGAGGATCGAGGGTCCGGGACAGCCACGACGCCATCAAGATCCTGGAAGATGTCGATGGCGACGGGAAGGCCGACAAGGTAATCGAATTCGCAGATGGTCTGAACATTCCCACTGGCGTGCTGCCCTGGCACAGGCCGGAACACAAGGACGGCTGTATCGCCTGGAGCATCCCGAATATCTGGTACTTCGCCGATACCACCGGGGACGGCAAAGCCGACCTCCGCGAGGTCCTTTTCGGGCCAATGGGTTACGAGCGGGACACCCACGGGATGTGTTCCAGCTTCCGGTTCGGTGCCGACGGCTGGGTTTACGCCACGCATGGATTCAACAACACCTCCACGGTCACCGCAGGGGACGGTTCCCGCGTAGAGATGCATTCTGGAAATGTCTTCCGCTTCAAACCGGACGGTTCACGTATCGAGATCTGGAGCCATGGACAGGTGAACCCCTTCGGTCTCTGCTTCGACAAAAGGGGCAATCTCTACAGCGCGGACTGCCACAGTGCCCCGATCTACCAGCTCATTCGCGGAGCCTGCTATCCCAGCTTCGGAAAGCCGCACGACGGGATGGGCTTCGGACCCACCATGATCCAGCACACCCACGGCTCCACCGGGATCTGCGGAATCGTCTTCGTCGATCGCAACCAATGGGGTCGAAAATGGAACTATCGCATGTTCATAGGCAATCCGGTCAACTCGGTGATCAACCACGATGGAATCAAATATGCCGGCACCACCCCCATTGCAGTGGAGCAACCCGATTTCATGACCAGCAAGGATCCCTGGTTCCGGCCGGTGGATCTCTGCCTCGGCGGAGATGGGGCGCTCTACGTAGCCGACTTCTACAACAAGATCATCGGCCATTACGAAGTCCCCCTCGATCACCCCGGGCGGGACCGGGAGCGTGGGCGCATCTGGCGCGTGGTCCCCAAGGGAGGAGCCTTCGGCCCCGGTCCCATGACTCTCTCCAAACCCAGTGCCAATCCGGTTGAGGATCTCAAGTCCAGGGCTCCCTACACCCGGCGGGCTGCCGCGGCTCACCTCCAGCAGAACCCCCGGGCCGGAGCCCTGGAACCACTCCTTGAACTTTACTACCGCGAACGTCCCGACGACACCCACCTGCGGCACGTGCTCCGGCTTGCAATCCGTGCGCAACTTGGGGTGCCCGCGGCCCTCCAGAGCGAGACGGCGTCCCGGCTCCTGCCCACCGACATCGCCCTCGCAAGTCACAACCAGCCCACTTCCGCATTTCTCCTCCGGCGCCTGCAACATGGCCCACGGTTACGACACACCCTCGAGATTCTCAAGCACCTCGCCCGTCACGGGGATTCCGGGGTGGTGGAGGGCGCAATCGCATGGGTGAAAACGCAGCATGATCGACCGGTCCCCGTGCGCGCCCGCCAATCAGGCGCCCTGCTGCAGGGCCTGCAGGAGCGCGGCGAGCTGAAACCGCGTGCCTCCCTGATCCGCCTGGGACAGGAAATCGCCCGCGCGCTCCTCGACGAGGAACGAGAGATCCATTGGACGGCAAGCGCTCATCCCACCGATCCCGGGGGGGCTTCCCCATGGATCATCCAGCAACGCAGGTGCCGCGACGGAAAAACCATGGATGTCATCTCCAGTCTCCCCACCGGAACTCCCGGGGCGGAGACCTTCACCGGGATTCTGCGCACCGTCCCCTTTGAAGCTCCGGCCAGACTGAGTTTCTGGCTGTGCGGTCACCGCGGGCACCCGGATCAACCTGCTCACGAGAAGAACCTCGTGCGCCTGGTAGAAACAGCAACAGGCAGGGAATTGCATCGCAGCTACCCACCGCGCAACGATGCCGCCACCCGGATCGAGTGGGATCTCTCCGGCGCAAAGGGCCGCCAGGTGCAGTTGGAGGTGGTGGACGGCGACAATGGCGCCGCCTTCGCCTGGCTGGCGGTGACACGCCTTGAACCGGAAGTGGCCAAGGTGGAATCATTTGGACCGGCCGGAATTCACAGTGAACTCCTGCAGGAACTCGCCAGCCTGCTCCTGATCAGCGCCCCCGTCGACCTGCGCGATCGCCTGCGACCCTTCCTTCCTCCTGCTCCGGCGCCGGTTCCCGCTCCCGTCTCCAGGGAGGAGCGCACCCGGCTCGACCAGCTCATCGCACAGCGCACAACCTCCTTCGCAGGAGCCAGTCCCGACCTGGTCCGGGGGGAGGCGCTCTTCAAGACCCACTGTGCCTCCTGCCATCAGGTGGCTGGCGAGGGCGCCCTCCTCGGCCCCCAACTGGACGGTATTGGGGCCCGGGGTCCCGCCCGGCTGTGCGAGGATATCCTGGACCCCGACCGCAACGTGGATGCCCACTTTTATCTGACCACCCTGACGCTCAGGGACGGCACCGCTACGACCGGTTTTATCCGGGGGCAGTCAGGAGCCGTTCTCCTCCTCGTGGATCCCGCGGGCAAGGAACACCGGCTGCAGAAGGACGCGATTAAGAGCAGGGAACCCATCTCCCGCTCCCTCATGCCGCCCACCTTCGAGCACCTGCTCAAGGAGGCCGAATTCAATGATCTCCTGGGCTGGCTTCTCTCCCAGAAGAAGCAGTAACCCGGTGCGCCCCGGTCCCACTCTCCTGGTCGATTCCCGCTACCACTTGGCTCCCCGGGGTTTGGCCCCCCTGGCCAGGGTCTTGACCGAGTAGAGTGAGGTGCGGGCCGTGATGAAGAGAGTCTCGTAGTTGTCCCCTCCGAAGCAGACATTGGCGGGATGCTCGGGAGTTTCAATCACCCCGATCTTCCTGCCATCCTTGTCGAAGACATGGATTCCGCCCCGCGAAGTGGTGTAGATGTTCCCCTTGGTGTCGATGCACATCCCGTCACAGCGAATGTCGATCTCGAAGAGGGGAGCCCCGAGCATGCCCTCCTCGACAACGTCGAAGGCCCGGATCTTGCCGACCTTGCCGGTGTCCGCGATGTAGGCGCGCTTCTCATCGGGCGAAAAGGCGATGCCGTTCGGCATGTCATGTCCCTTGTAGAGGACATCGATGCCTGTCTTGCCGATGCGCCACACCCACTTCCCACCAATCTCGCCGGGCTTGCCCCTCAATCCGTAACTGGGATCGGTAAACCAGATCTGGCCATTGGAGAGGATGGCGAGATCGTTGGGAGAATTCAGCTTCTTCCCCCCGGAGTTGTCCGCAAGAACGGTGATTTTGCCCTTCGAATTGGTGCGAATCACGTTCCGGCCCGCATGCTGGCAGGTGAGAAGGTTGCCCTCCAGATCGAGGATGTTGCCATTGGACTGCTGCACCTTGCGGTATTGCTTGAGTCCACCCCCTCTCGTCCACTGCATGAGCACGCTGTTGGGAATGTCGCTGAAGACCACCATCTTCCGGGAGGGAATCCAGACCGGTCCCTCGGTGAATTTCATCCCGCCCCCGAGCTTCTCCACCCTGACATCAGGCGGAACGATCTTCGCCAGGTCAGCCCGGGACTGAATGGCAAGGGTGAGAGAAAGAATGGAGACAAGCGCAAGGGTGTGTTTCATGAAACCATCTTGCAGGGCCCTTGACGGTTGGCAATGCCCTTATGGGCTCCGCGGGTGGAGATTGTTTCCTCCCCGTTTGCACATGAAACCCACGCACTTCGTTGTCCCGGAAACTGTTTTTGTCCCCAGGATTCATTCTCCGGACTTCTCTGGAGCAAGCCGGCGACCTAGGGTTCCCTCCACTGGAATGAAAGATTTTTCCCCGATCGTCATGGTTTTGCTGACCCTGGGGTATGGCGCGGACCGAGGGGCGGCCCAGTCCGACAAATGGGGCAACCCAACAACGCAAAAAGCTGAATTTTACGCCGCCAGTGATGTCCCCCATTCCCAGATCGAGCTCACCAGACAATGGCACGAAACAGCTGCCAAGGCCTGGGGTAATTACGGACCCCTGGAGTTCTGGATTGTCGGCAGCAGCGAAACGGCGGCAAGGAAGCTGGACAAAAGATATTGCGGGGTAAGGAAGCAGAAAGATCCCTCCCTCAGCCTCAAACACTGCCTGAACAGAGGACACAATTTTGTTTCATATGCAAAAGACGGGAATGCAGGCCTGAATACCCGGCGCAATAAAAACGAAAAGTGGTCCGGTTTCATCATAACCATGTCCGCCAGGCGTCCCGGGCCGGAAGAGGAGGATTACAAGCCTGTGGTCCTGCACGAATATTTTCATGTCTACCAGCATGCCCACATTCTCAGCAGGAACGAATCTGTCCGGGAAAGCCTGAACCAGAAAAACCCATGGTGGGGAGAGGGCGGCGCCGAATACATGGCCCAGTTGCTCTACTCAAGACAGGAAGGGGTCCGACCGGGGTATTTAAAGGAAACGATGAAACGAAAACTGAGATCGTTAAAGGACCTCCGCAAAGGCGAAAACATCAAGGATATTCCCTATGGCAGGAGAGGGCGGATCTCCTATGACCTGGGGGCGTGGTTTATTGCATTCATCATCAGCAGATCCAGCGAGGAGTCTTATCGGGTCAGGTTCTTCAAGGAGCTCAACTCGAAGGGTTTCGAAGGCGCCTTCGTGAAAAGTTTCGGACAATCGTCGAAGGATCTTCTCGATGAATTTCACAACGGGTTCCTCCAGTTGGATCTTGAGGAACAGATGAAAATCATCCCTTAGCGTTCCCGCTTACACCTTACGGGACTGGCCTGCGGCATCCACGCGGCGGAAGTCTCCCTTGTTCTGCCCCGGAACAAGGGCACCCGGTGCCGGCAAAACAAGCTGTGATTATTGGCAGCCCCATTTTCATGACGGCGCCTTGTGCCCAGTCTCCGGGAATGAAATCTGAAGGTTCCCGCCCGCTTTTCCGGATGGCGGATCCCTCCTCTCTGCGCTAAGAGGCCCCCATGTTCCCGTCCCTGCGTTATCTCTTTCCGCTGCTGGTGCTCGCCCTCATTGCGGTCGTCTCCCTGGGCGGGGGCCATGAAACTCCGGTCCCGCTCCGGGCCTACGTGGGCGCACGCATTATTCCGGTGACTGCTCCCGAGATCGTGGACGGAGTCCTCCTGGTCAGGGGCGAAACCATCGCGGCGGTGGGGAAGCGCGGCGAGGTTGTCATCCCGGATGACGCCGAAGTGATCGAGGTGAAAGGCAAGATCCTCTTTCCGGGTCTGATCTGTACGCACTCCCACATCGGAAAAGTCCAGGGTGGAGATGGCTCTTCGCCCATCCAGCCGGATGTGCGGGTGCTTGATTCCATTGACGTCCTCGACAGCACCGTTGAAAAGGCCCGCGCCGGGGGCATCACCATGGCCAACCTCATGTCCGGTTCAGGACACCTCCTCTCCGGCCAGACCGCCTACCTCAAACTACGGGACGGCAACACCATCGAGGATCTCGCGGTGCGCAATGAGGACGGTTCGATGGCGGGTGGAATCAAGATGGCCAACGGGACAAACTCCATCAAGGGTTCGGGTGGCTCCCCCGGCACGCGGGGCAAGTCAGCCGCGCTGGTCCGGGCCCAGTTCCTCAAGGCCCGGCGCTACCGCGAAAAGCTGGCCCAGGGTGGCGATGATCCGCCCGAGCGCGATCTCGCCATGGAAGCCCTCGTGGAGGTTCTTGAAGGCAAGCGGGTGGTCCATCACCACACCCACCGCCACGATGACATCATTACCGTGCTGCGACTGAAAAAGGAGTTCGGCTTCAAGGTCGTCCTGCACCACGTCTCCGAGGCATGGAAAGTGGCGGATGAAATCGCGGAGGCCAAGGTGCCCTGCTCCATCATCTATCTCGACTCACCGGGTGGAAAACTGGAAGCGCGCGACCTCGAGTGGAAAAACGGGGCGGAACTGGAAAAGCGCGGAGTGCTCACCGCCTTCCATACCGATGACCCAATCAACGATTCGCGCTGGTTCCTGCGCAGCGCCGGTCTGGCGGTGCGGTCCGGAATGTCCCGGCAGAAGGCGCTTGAGGCGGTCACCATCGCGGGCGCCGAAATGATGGACCAGGCCGATCAGACCGGGTCGCTCACGGTGGGGAAGAAAGCGGATTTCGTGATTCTGAATGGAGACCCCCTCTCGGTTTACACCCGGGTGCTGGAAACCCACGTGGAGGGAAAGAAGGTCTTCGACCTCGACGATCCCAGGGACAAACTCTGGGCCGAAGGCGGGTTTGGCGCCGGTCACAAGCGGCGTGCCAGCGGCTGCTGCTTCACCAGATAGGAGAATGATCCAATGAAGATTTACTCATTACTGACGATCCTCCTCCCGCTCGCGGTGGCGACGGCCAGCGCCCAGGTGGCCGTGCAGGCGGAATTGCTCTACCCCATGACCGGGGATCTCAAACCCATCGAGGATGGAGTGGTGCTCTGCTCGAAGGACGGCAAGATCGAGAAAGTGGGACCGGCCGGGGCCGTGCCCATTCCCGAGGGCTACCAGGTGCTCAAGGCGAAGGTGGCGACCCCGGGTTTCATCGATGCCCACGCCACCGTCGGCCTCTCGGGCATCCTGAATCTCGACCGTCACGACCAGGAACAACTGGAGAAATCGGCCCCGATCCAGCCCGAATTGCGGGCCATCGACGCCTACAACGGGCGCGATCCACTCGTGAAATGGATCCGCCAACTGGGAATCACCACTATCCACACCGGACACGCCCCCGGCGCCCTGGTGGCCGGGCAGACCATGATCCTCAAGACGAACGTCCCTACCATCACCGACCCGGAGAAAAACACCCTGCGTCCCTTCGCCATGGTGGCGAGCACCCTCGGCCCGGACGGCTTCGGGAGCGGGGGCAAAGCCCCCGGGAGCCGCGCCAAGTCGCTCGCCATGCTGCGCGAAACCCTCCTCAAGGCGCAGAGCCACCTGAAGAA
>PVBE010423469.1_pt1 | contig 28609 bp, 28 predicted proteins | sample 1631181 | NCBI WGS metagenome assembly PVBE01 (sample SAMN08397723, study PRJNA350692) | Marine metagenome, whole genome shotgun sequencing project. | isolation source: water | place: Pacific Ocean | collected 2012-04
ACATTAATATATTTTTTAGAAATTGACTTAGTTAATTCAACTTTATGGAAACATGATGATTTATATTTCCAACCAATTTTATTTATGTAGTTTGCGGCAGATGCGAGAGCATCATGAAGAGATTGTTTTAATTCAATTTTGCCACTTTTATCATAATCAATTGCATAATTCTCAATTGTAGAAGGCATAAATTGAAAATTACCAATAGCACCCGCCCAAGACCCATATAAGGTTTCTTTAGAAACAATTTTTTTATCCATGAGTTTAAGTAATATAAATAATTCTTTGGTAAAAAATTTACTTCTTCGTTTATCAAAACTTAAAGTTGCGAGGGATGATATGATGTCCATTTTTCCTAGATATTTTCCAAAATTTGTTTCAATACTCCATAGTGCCAACAAAAGTTCTTTCTCAACTTGAAATTCCTTCTCTACTTTCTCAAAAATTTTATAATTATTTCTTAATTTCTTTTTTGCCTTTTTTAAAGCAGCTTTGTTGGCCCTCTTAGAAATATAAACAGTGGTTTTTTCAAAAAATTCTGGCTGTTTTCTGTCATAATCAATTACTTTTTGCAAGTATCGAACATCAGATAATGCTACCTTTATTGTATTGTCGGATATTCCTTTTTCTTTTGCCACACTTTTAAATTTTATCAACCAAGAATTAAACTCTTCTTTTGCAAAACAAATATTAAAATTCACTGTAAAAAAAACAAAAGTTAAAACTGCTATGAAGTATCTCATTTTGTACATTTTTGATTATGAAAAAAAACAATATATTAACTTATAACGATTTCAATTGATGATTTGCCAAATTTTGCTTATAAAACAATATTTCGGAGAGGTGGCTGAGCGGTTGAAAGCACCGGTCTTGAAAACCGGCAAGGTGGCAACACCTTCCAGAGTTCGAATCTCTGTCTCTCCGCCACACTAACTAATCTAGTGGAATTTTTTTATGATGTTTTTCACTAATGCGAATCTGTTATCATTTATATTGCCAAGAAAATCGTAAAATACTTTTTGATCAGATCTGATAGTAATCTGTTTATCTTTAGATAATCCTATTTTTAAAATTTTCTCAGGATTTTTTGGAATATTTTTGTAAAAACTAAATAAAATTCCCTTTCTTCCAAATTCTATCTGCTCAATATTATTTCTTAAACAAAGTATTTTTATTTCAATCAATTGAAATAAATTCTCAACCTCATTTGGCAATTTACCAAATCTATCCACTAATTCTGTCATAAGGTTATTTCTTTCCTGGTTATTGGTGATTAATGAAATTCTTTTATAAACAGACATTTTAATATCAAGATCATTAATAAACTCATCTGGAATAAATATTTCTTCAGGAATCCTTATAATTGGTTGAAAAGAAGGCTTAATAACAATTTTACTATCTTTAAATAATTGATTTTTTTGCCTTAAAATCTCTTCTTCCAACATTTGATGGTATAGTTCCGTGCCTACCTCTTTTATGAATCCACTTTGCTCCTCCCCTATAATAGAACCTCCTCCTCGTAAATCCAAATCCTGGGTAGCTATGTTAAACCCAGAACCTATTTTATCAAAAGAGTTAATTACATTTAATCTTTTGCGAGCATTTTCTGTCATCTCTTTTTCATTATAGGTTAAATAAGCATAACCTCTCTTTGAAGAACGCCCTACCCTTCCTCTTAATTGATATATTCCGGCAAGAGAAAATATGTGACTTCGATAAACAATGATTGTATTGACGTGTGGCAAATCCAAACCATTCTCAATAATATTTGTGCTGATCAGCAAAGGTACTTCTTGATTATAAAATTTTGTTATTCTGGATTCCAATATTTTAGGCGCTAATTGGCCATGGGCTGTTACATATTTAACTTCTGGTAATTTTTCATTGATAAATCTCTCTAAAAACGGAATATCTCGTTTTCGAGGGGTTACAAAAAAAACTCCGTTTTTTCTCCCATGAATTTCTCTTTTAATAGCTTCAATAATTGTAATCTCATCAAAAGAAGAAATGAAAGTTCTAACAGATAGTCTTTCATAAGGTGCTGTTTGTATCATACTCAAATCTCTAATACCAGATAATGACAATGATAATGTTCTGGGTATGGGCGTGGCGGATAAAGAAAGAACATGCGCACGGGGTGCAATTGATTTAAATTTTTCTTTTTGCTGAGTGCCTAATTTTTGTTCTTCATCATAAATAATAAGGCCTAGTTTTTTAAAATGTATTTTATTGCTTAAAAGTGCGTGAGTTCCAATAATTACATCTATTGTCCCTTCCTTTAGTGAAGAAATTATTTTTAATTTTTCCTTTGCTGGTACAAGTCTTGAAATTTCTCCAACTTTAATGCCGAATGGGATCAATCTATTAGAAAAATTATTAAAATGCTGTCTTGATAATAAAGTAGTTGGGACTAATACAAGACTTTGAATTTTAGACTTAGCAGCCAAAAATACAGCTCTGATGATGACTTCTGTCTTTCCAAATGCCACGTCTCCTACTATCAATCTATCAGCAGGGATTGACTTTGAAAAATCGGCAATGACTTCCTCTATGGTTTTTGCTTGATCGTCAGTTTCAATGAACGGAAAAGTGCTGGAAAATTTTTCATATTCAGAGGGGTTAAAATCAATCTTATGTGATTGAGATTTCAATCTTTTTGCAGCCGTGATCATTAAGTTTTTTGCCGCTTCTTTTATTTTATTTTTTGCCTTAGCTTTTCTTTTTTGCCAATGAGAGCTGCCCAATCGATCAAGCTGTGCATTATTATTATCATCATTTCCATATTTTGTAATAAAATTGAGATTCTCAATTGGCAAAAAAAGCTTTTGATCATCTGCGAATTCAAGCTCGACACAATCGTGATGTGATTGATTAATTTCTAATTTTTTTATATTCAGAAATCTACACAAACCATATTCAGAATGAACTAATATACTATTCTTTGTTAACTTATTGATTTCTTCAAAAAATACTTCTTTATTCTGATCTACAGACTTGTGTGTGGAAAAATTGTATCCGAACAAGGATTTTTCATTTAAAAAAATATAATTTTGATATTCAACAGATTCATCTATTTTTAATACTGTTATATTTAACTTTTCTTCATTTTCTAATTCATCAAAATTATTAATTGATACAAAATTTATTTGAAGTTGTTCTAATAGAATTTTTTTTATTCTATCAAGCGACCCGTTGGAACGTGAACAAATAACAATATGTTTTTTATAATTAATTTCAAAAAATTTTTTAATAAATTTAAAATCTATTTCCTTTCTTATTGAAGAAAGGTTAGGTAATTTATTAATTTTAAAATTAATTTCTTTATCCAGATTATATTCATGTAATTTAACCACTGAAAAATTAATAAAATTATTCTGAATATTCTTGTAATTTAAATATAAGTTTTTCGGAGGAAGGTGAAAATTGTCCCCCCCTTCTTCTCTGGCACTGAAAAAATCATTTATATTTTCTATGCGCATATCTAGTAAATTTTGAAAATCATTATTTAGTATAATGTGATAATTTAAGCAGTATGAAAAGATTGTTGACAAAGATTCATTAAATAAAGGTAGAAAATTTTCACCGCCGGAAGGTATTATTGAGTTAGAAAATAAGTTGTAAATTTGACTATGCCGATATTCAGAAAAAATTTCTCTAAAAGATTTTCTAAAAAGATTCAAAGATTTATTATTGATTAATAATTCACTGGAGGGAGTAATCAGTATGTTCTCATCTATTTTTTGGGTTGTTTTTTGCGTTAATCTGTCAAATTCACTAATAGTTTCTATATTTTGATCAAAAAAATCTATTCGTATTGGTTTGTTTCTATCGGATAAAAAAATATCAATAATTGATCCTCTGATTGCAAACTCTGATTTTTCTCTTACAACTGATGTTCTTTGATATCCTAGGAAAATTAATTTATTAATTAATTGCTCAAAATTAATTCTTTTATTTAAAAAAATTTCAATGAAATTATTATTAATAAAATCAACATCAATAGTTTTTTGCAATATTGCATTAACAGAAGAAATGACAATATATTTATTCTTATTATGATAAATTTTATAAAGAGTATTTATTCTTTCAGATTGAATCTCTCTTGAAGGGGAAACGCTATCGTAAGGAATTTGATCCCAAGATCGATAAACTAATATTTCAACAGATGGTATTAACCATTCAATTTTTGATTTAATATCAAAAATTTCTTTTTCATTTCTCGCTATATATAAAAGTGAGCATTTATTATTTTTCTTTAAATAATCAGCAATAAAGAAAGCTTCATTGCCCTTGTTAACTGATCCTATTAATGTTTCATTACTCATTCCATTAATTTTTTAAATAAATTAGCATATTTATTACTGGGATTTTTTTTATTGGTTAATATTAAAAACATATCAGCATCAGAGACTTCAATGAATAAATTTGATAATTGATAGAGTTCATTATGAGTTAAGATATCAATTTTATTAACAATTAACTTTTGATACAACAAATCAGTTTCCTTGGTGCCAGTGTATGAACATCGGTAAATAATCTTCTTTTTTAACTTTTTAATATTGTATTCACTCATAATATTTCATTATCCATACAAGTTGGTGTAAGAATTAATAATTACATATTTAAATAATACAATTAAATGAGATCTGAAAAAATTAATCCCCTTTTCTCACCCATATCTTCATTATCAGGTATAGGGCCTAAATTAGAAGTATTATTTAATCGATTAGTTGGTCCAAAATTAATACACTTGCTTTTGCACATTCCTTATAATGTGATTAAACGAAACAGGCATGAAAATATTCATCAAGCCCTAATTAACAGTATTGTGACTCTGAAAGTCAAAATATTAGAACACAAACCCTCTCGATTTAAAAAACAACCGTATAAAGTAAATTGTATGTGTGGTGAAGTTCCTATTGATATAGTTTTCTTCTATGCCCGCCATCCTGTTATCAAAACTACCCTTCCTGTTGAATCAGAAAGATTCATTTCAGGTAAATTAGAATACTTTAGAAATACTTTTCAGATAACTCATCCTTCACATATAATTGAAGTCGAAAAAATCAATGAGCTGAAAGAAATAGAACCCATTTATGGTTTGACTGCAGGATTGTCTCAAAGAATTCTCTTAAAGAATATGCAAAAGATCCTTCTTTTGATCCCAGAACTAGAGGAATGGATAGAAAATAAAATTATTAAAAAATATTCATTTAAATCCTGGAAAAACTCATTGCTCTCCATTCACAATCCTAAATCATCAGATGATTTGATATATTCAAATGTGCATAGGAGAAGATTGGCTTTTGATGAATTATTATCCCACCAATTGGCTATAGCAATCATTAGAAATTATAATCAAAAACAAAAAGGAATAGAATTTAAATCTTCCTCTCTTTTAGTTGATAATTTTATTGAATTATTACCTTTCAAATTAACAAACTCTCAAAAAAATGTGTGGAAGGAAATAAAGGAAGATTTAACTTCATCGCATCAAATGGTCAGACTGTTACAAGGAGACGTTGGTTCAGGAAAAACAATCATTGCTCTGCTGACAATATTGCAAGCTATTGAATCAGGTTTTCAAACAGCAATGATGGTTCCGACTAGTATATTGGCATTTCAACATTTTAATAATGTTCAAATCTTATTTAAAAAATTAGACATAAAGATCATCATCTTAACAGGAAAAGATAAGGGCAATTCTAGGTTAGAAAAGTTAAAAAAAATTAAAAGCGGTGAAGCAAAGCTTGTTATCGGCACTCATGCTCTAATTCAAGATGATGTAACGTTCAATTCAATTGGCTTGGTTGTAATTGATGAACAGCATCGGTTTGGAGTTTTTCAAAGGATGGCTTTCACAAATAAGGGTAGAAAACCATCAATATTAGTTATGAGCGCCACACCTATACCAAGAACGCTTGCCCTGGCTGCATATGGAGACATGGATGAAAGTAAAATCACTGAAAAACCTATAGGAAGACTTCCAATTAAAACAACTTCATTGTCTATACTCAAGGAAAAGAAATTAATTGAACGACTTCTTATAAAACTTCAATCCAATGAAAAAACTTACTGGGTATGCCCATTAATAGAAGAATCAGAAGAACTGGATTTAAAGGCTGCTAAAGATAGATATGAAAATTTAAATAAAATTTTTAATAAAAAAGTATTAATCATTCATGGTCAATTAAAAGAAAAAGAAAAAGAAGAGGTAATGCATAAGTTTCAAAATGAAGATTATAAAATATTGGTTTCAACTACTGTCATAGAAGTTGGAATTGATATAAAAGAAGCAACAACAATAATTATCGAACATGCTGAACGATTTGGATTAGCTCAACTCCATCAATTAAGAGGACGTGTTGGAAGAAATGATATCCAATCATCTTGTATATTGCTTCATAAAGATCAAATTGGTGAGAATGCAAAAAAAAGAATTATAAAAATGAAAGAAACTAATGATGGTTTTGAAATTGCTAAAAAAGATTTGGAAATCAGAGGTCCAGGCGAAGTGCTTGGGAGAAAGCAGTCGGGTCTCCCCTCTTTTCAGATTGCAGACTTGAGTTTTGATGGTGATTTATTAGAAGATGTAAGAAAGTATGTTGACTTAATCTTCCAAAATGATCCTAAACTTGAAACTAATGAAGGAATGAATTTAAAAAATTTACTCTATTTATTCGAAAGAGATGTTGCAATTAAAACCCTACAGGCAGGATAATGGACAAAAATATTTTCAAAAAAGGAATAAACTTTCAGTGTCAAGGATCGTCAAATTGTTGTGTATCTCGAGGAAATTATGGGTATGTGTATTTAAGTAAAAAAGATCTAACCAACCTAGCAAAATATTTAAATTTAACGACCAATTTATTCGAAAAAAAGTATTGCGAATTTTCAGATGGTTATCTTCATTTAAGAGAATTTAATATTAATGGAAATTGTCAATTTTTAACAAATAAAAAATGCTCTATTTATGCTGCAAGACCCATTCAATGCAGGACATGGCCTTTTTGGGAAGAAAATATGAATGCTAAAAAATGGGAGGGAGAACTATTAGATTTTTGTCCAGGTATAGGAAAAGGGAGAAAAATAAGCGCTTCTATAATTCAAAAAAAAATTAATAGAGAAATGAAAAATGATAAACAAATAATAAAAGAAGAGAAGGGTTAAATATATTAATTTCCAGTTGACACAAATTCCATTTCTTTAAATTTTCCAATATATTTATGGTTATGTTTTTTTAATAAAATTTTAATAGTTGTCCCTTCAAGGACCACTTCTAATATTTGATCGTTTTTTTTTAATATATCACAATTTTTCGTAACACCAGTTTCAATATTTTGTATTATCGTTTTCTGCATTTTATTGGATAACCTTTTGTAATGGTGAGCCCTACAGGATTCGAACCTGTGACCCATTCCTTAAAAGGGAATTGCTCTACCAACTGAGCTAAGGGCCCATACATTTGAAAGTTCTATATAGTTCAAATAATTTTAACGCAAGTAATTATAATTAGATATTTTTTTTATCTAGAATATCAATTGTATTTTTAGATACAAACTTAGAAACATCACCTCCAAGTTTGTGAACTTCTTTAATAAAATTAGATGATATAAATGAATATTTTTCTGACGACATAAGAAAGATAGTCTCAAGTCCAGGATTAAGTTGATAATTCATTCCAGTCATTTGAAATTCATATTCAAAATCAGATACTGCTCTTAATCCACGCATAATGCAAATTACGTTATTTTTAATTGCATAATCAGTTAATAAGCCTCTTATAGTATCTACTGATATATCTGCATTATTTTCAAGATAAGTTGTTATATCTGATAAAATTAAATTTTTACGATCATCTGCTGAAAGTAATGGTTTTTTATTAATATTATCAGCCACGCCAACAATTAATTTATCAACTATCTTAAGTGATCTCTTAATAATATCCAAATGACCAAAAGTTAATGGATCAAAAGTACCTGGATATATTCCTATTCTAGTTGCCATCTAATTACTTTCAAGATTTCCAACTCTAGATACATAAACTATTTTATCTCCTTCAGGTATCTTAAATATAGAAACGCCTTGAGTTGTTCTGCCAGCTATTCTGATTTGACTAATATTAACTCTGATAATTTGACCTTTGTCACTTACCATAATAATTTGATCATATTCATTAATTACAAAACAATCATTTACTTTACCGTTTTTCGGAGTCGTTAGAATGCCCGTTATCCCTTTTCCCCCTCTATTGGATATTCTGTATTCATATGCAGAAGATCGTTTACCGAATCCTTTAGTGGTTATAGCCAATAAGAATTCTTCATTTTTTTGCAATTCTATAAAATCATCTCTGATATTATTTTTATTGTTTTTCCTGTTTTCTGATGCGTATTTTAAGTATTCTTGTCTTATCGACATATCTATAAATGAATGTTTTAGTACTGATTGAGAAATTATATAATTATTTTTTTCTAATTTGATTCCACGAACGCCTCCGGAATTAAGACCGGTAAATAATCTTAATTTTTTTATTGGAAAACGTAAACATTTTCCATCTGAACTAGATAGAAGAATATCCTGATCATCATTTGCAATTTTTACACTTATTAATTCATCTTTTGGTTTAAGTTTAATACTTAATTTTCCAGTCTCTCTTAATTCTCTTTTGCCACTTTTTGCGATGTCAATTAATTTATTTTTTCTTATCATTCCGTTTTTGGTAACAAAAATCACTAAATTAGAACGTAATTCAGCTTCATTTAAAGGTAGGGGTAAAAAAGTAGCTATCTTTTCATCTTGAGCAAAAGGCAAAAGATTAATAATTGGTTTTCCTCTTGCTTTTAAACTTGCTTCGGGAATATCAAATGATTTTAACGCATAAACTTTTCCAAAGCTAGAGAATACAAGTAATTTAGTATGAGTATCAGTTAAGTGAATTTCTTTAACAAAATCCTCTTCACGCGTAGACATTCCTGTTTTGCCTTTCCCCCCCCTGTTTTGCGCGCGATAATTTTCTAATAGGGATCTTTTTATATAACCATTGTTGGATATAGTAATAATGATATTTTTTTTTTCAATATAATTAATATCATCAATTTGTTCGTATTCTTTTTCAATAATTTCACTACGTCTAGGTGTTGAAAATTCATTTTTAATTTCACTTAATTCATTTTTAATCACTAACAATAACTTTTCTCTAGAGTTTAATATTTTTAAATAATCTTGAATCTCTAGAATTATATTTTCTAATTCTTTTTTGATATCATCACGTTCAAGACCGGTTAATTTATGTAATCTTAAATCGAGAATGGCTTTTGCTTGATTTTCAGAAAAAATATATGAATTATTAGATAGTTGGCTGATTTGATCTTCAATCAGTTTAATAAAATTTACATTTGTTTTTGTTAATTTCCACTTTTTTCCAATCAATTTGTCTTTAGCTTCTTTTGAATCTTTAGATTTTTTTATTAATTCAATAATTTGATCAATATTATTATTTGCTACAACTAATCCAATTAAAACATGGGCTTTTTTTCTAGCTTTATTTAGATCGAATGTCGTTCTTTTAGACACAATCTCTTCTCTAAATTCTATAAAAGAAGAAATGATTTGTTTTAAATTTAATTGTTCTGGCTTGCCTTTGTTGAGTGCAAGCATATTTGAATTAAAAGAGGTTTGAAGTAAAGTGTGCTTATAAAGCTGGTTTAAAATTATATTTGCATCCACATCTTTCTTTAATTCAATTACTATACGAACACCCTTACGGTCAGATTCATCGCGAAGATCTGAAATCCCTTCAATAATATTATTTTTCACAGTATCTGCAATTTTTTCTAACAATTTTGATTTGTTAACTTGATAAGGAATTTCATGCACAATAATTGCTTCTCTATCTTTTCTAAATTCTTCAATGGATGTTTTTGACCTAATTATGCAGCCTCCTCTCCCTGTCTGAAATGCCTCTTTTATACCTTTAATTCCTATTATTTGAGCTCCTGTAGGAAAATCTGGGCCTAAAACAAATTTTTCAAGATCTTCAATACCGCATTCAGGATAATCTATGGCATAAAGTGTAGCATCAATTACTTCTCCCAAATTATGAGGAGCAATATTTGTTGCCATACCTACAGCTATGCCTGAAGAGCCATTAACAAGAAGATTGGGAAATTGTGCAGGAAGAACAGTTGGTTCAAAAATTGAATCATCATAATTAGGTTGAAATATTATAGTTTCTTTATCAAGATCAGTTATTATTTTTTCTGATATTTTTGCTAAACGAGCCTCAGTATATCGCATTGCAGCCGGAGGATCGCCATCAAGAGAACCAAAATTTCCTTGACCATCTATTAACTCTAAGCGCATCGAAAAATCTTGAGCCATTCTCACCATCGAATCATATATAGCCGCATCTCCATGTGGATGATACTTACCCATAACATCTCCGACTATTCTTGCTGATTTTTTATAAGATTTATTATAATTATAACCTGATTCATTCATTGCGTATAAAATACGTCGATGAACAGGTTTGAGACCGTCCCTTATGTCTGGCAAGGCTCTAGAGACTATTACAGACATTGCATAGTCTAGATATGACTTTTTCATTTCTTCAACCAAAGAAATGCTTGATATTTTCTCCGATTTACTTGGATTTTGAGAGGTAATAGAGTTCACAGATAAAAAAGAAAATCCTTATTTTTTGGTGTTTTTTATATGTTTTTTATATCAAATTTATAAGACATAAACAATCCATAAAATTTAGATAACTGATTTAAATATTTCTTATTATTCAGATAAATAATTTATGTTTTTAATAAAAAATTAGAAAGGAATGTCATCATCAGATTCAGAAGAATCAGTATTTATTGAACTAATTGGATTTTCAGAACTAGAAGTTTCCTGATCATTGTCTTTTATTTGATCCTGATTATTATTAGCGCTTCTTGAGTCTAATAGTGTCAAATTAGAGTTAAAACCTTGCAAAACTACCTCTGTGGTGTATCTGTCGTTGCCGTCTTGGTCTTGCCACTTACGCGTTTGAAGCTCTCCTTCAACATAAATTTTTGAACCTTTTTTTACATATTTTTCAACTATATCTACTAAGCCGTCACCAAAAACTACAATGTTGTGCCAAGAAGTTTTATCTCTTTGCTCCTGAGTGTTTTTATCTCTCCATCTTTTTGAAGTTGCCATAGAAAAAGTAGCCATTTTGCTGCCAGTCTGCATAGAACGTATTTCAGGATCCCTGCCTAAATTACCCAATAAAATAACCTTATTTACACTTCCAGCCATATTTTTCTTATGTATATCTATGTATATCCTTATAACAAAATTTTTTAATTAACTATAAAATAATTATCGATGAATCTGGATAAAATTATAATTAAAGGAGCTAGAGAGCACAATCTTAAAAATATTAATTTAGAGATACCAAAAAATAAACTAATTGTAATTACTGGCGTCAGCGGATCAGGAAAATCAACGTTGGCTTTTGATACAATTTACTCTGAGGGACAGAGAAAATATGTTGAAAGTTTATCAGCGTATGCACGTCAATTTCTACAAATGATGAACAAACCAGATGTAGACAGTATTGACGGATTATCACCTGCTATTTCAATTGAACAAAAAACTACACAAAAAAATCCAAGAAGTACTGTTGGTACTGTGACAGAAATTTATGATTATCTTAGAGTTTTATATGCCAGAGTCGGAACACCCTATTCACCTACTACGGGACTACCAATTAAATCACAAAGTGTTAGTGAAATAACTGATTCTGTGTTGTCCAATAACCAAAAAAACAGAATATATATTCTTTCACCCATAGTAAGGGGCAGAAAAGGTGAATATAAAAAAGAAATCGAAGAATTAAAAAAGAAAGGATATCAGAGATTAAAAATAGATAATGAGATTTATGAGATTCATGAAACTCCTTCATTAAAAAAGAATTTTAAACACAACATAGATGTCTTAATTGACAGAATAACTGTAAAAAAAGATATCAAGCAAAGATTGGCGGAAAGTATTGAGGTTGGTTTAACTTTATCAGAGGGACTTATATACATAGAAAATTTAGAAACAAAAAAAATACAAATATATTCTTCAAAATTCGCATGTCCGGTTTCAGGTTTCTCAATTGAAGAAGTTGAACCAAGGTTGTTCAGTTTTAATGCACCTTTGGGTGCCTGTTCTGAATGCGATGGTCTTGGAATTGAAAAATTTTTTGATGAAAATAAGATTGTTCCCGATGAATCCCGTTCTGTTATTGAAGGAGCTATAAAACCATGGGAAACTAAGGTTTTTGGTTATCAAAAAAAAATGTTTCTAGAAACAATCTCAAAGATTCTTAAGCAATTTAATATTTCTATAAAAACATCGTGGAAAAATATTCCAAAAACAGTGAAAAATTTAATTCTATATGGAGATGATAATTCTACAATTATTGGTCTAAATAAATTTGAAGGAATCACTAATTTTATTGATCGTAAATATTCTCAAACAGAAAGATTTTGGGTCCAATATGAGTTGGAAAAATATTTATCAGAACGGGATTGTGAAGTTTGTAACGGTTATAGATTGAATGAAAAAGCTCTCGCAGTTAAGATTAACAATCTTCACATCGGTGAAATAACAAAAAAATCAATAACTGAATGTTTAAATTGGTTTAACAATTTAAAGTCAAAACTAAATCAAAGTGAAATTCAAATTGCAGAAGGAGTAATTAAAGAAATACAAGACAGGCTAAATTTTTTACATAAAGTCGGCCTTAATTATTTATCATTATCAAGAGCAAGTAAAACTCTCTCAGGAGGAGAAAGCCAAAGAATTCGCTTAGCTAGTCAAATTGGTTCCGGGTTAACTGGTGTGCTCTATGTTCTTGATGAGCCTTCAATAGGACTTCATCAAAAAGATAATAAACAACTAATTGAAACTTTATTTAGATTGCGTGATTTAGGCAATACAATTATTGTCGTAGAACACGATGAAGAGGCTATAAGAAATGCTGATCACATAATTGACATTGGTCCTAAGGCAGGCATTCATGGGGGTAATATTGTTACTGAAGGAAATTTTGCAAAAATTTTAAAAAGTAATAATAGTTTAACAGCTCAATATCTTAACAAGAAAAAAGAAATACCAGTTCCAATAAAAAGAAGAATAGAAAGAAAATCTAATATATTTAAACTTTTAAAAGTTAAAACAAACAATCTAAAAAATCTTAATATTTCCTTTCCTTTGGGAAATTTTATCTGCATTACCGGTGTTTCAGGAAGTGGAAAATCTTCACTTATTATTGATACCCTTTTTGTTCGATTGGATGATTTTTTCAATAAGTCATTAATAAAAGATGAAAAGAATTTTAATATTAAGGGGGCAAATAATATTGATAAAATAATTGATATAGACCAATCCCCTATAGGCAGAACTCCTAGATCAAATCCTGCGACTTACACAGGTTGTTTTACACCTATTCGTGATTGGTTTGCTGGTTTAATTGAGTCTTCAGCAAGAGGTTATAAACCAGGAAGATTCTCTTTTAATGTCAGAGGTGGTCGTTGTGAATTATGTGAAGGAGCCGGATTAAAGACAATTGAAATGCATTTTTTAGCAGATGTTTATGTAAGATGTGATGTTTGTAAAGGCAGAAGATATAATAGAGAAACTTTAGAGGTTAAATATAATAATAAATCAATAGCTGATATTTTGGATATGACAGTTGAAGAAGGTTATGTTTTTTTTAACAAAATACCTTCTATAAAACAAAAATTACAAACATTAATGGATGTGGGTTTAGATTATATTAAAATAGGTCAATCAGCTACAACGTTGTCAGGCGGAGAAGCTCAAAGAATAAAACTTTCAAAAGAATTATCAAAAAAATCAACTGGTAAAACTCTTTATATTCTTGATGAACCAACTACTGGACTTCATTTTGATGATGTAAATAAATTATTAATAATTCTTCACAGACTTGTTGATGAAGGTAATACAGTTATAGTTATAGAACACAATCTGGATATTATTAAAACTGCAGACCACATTATTGATTTAGGGCCAGTTGGAGGAGATAAAGGTGGAAAAATCATGTTTGAAGGAACTCCGGAAAATATAATAAAAGATAAAAAAAGCTTTACAGGTAAGTATCTAAGGAACTATATTTAATTTTTTGGAGGTAAATGTGTCTAATATTTTACAATCACTAAATAGAACTGTTGTTGCGGGAATCATTTTAACGATAGTTTTATTTATAATTATGTATTCATTAAGTGGAGGATGGCATTTAGATGCTTATTTTTGGTCGGCTATTTTCCGTTATTTGCATGTTCTTTCTGGTATTATGTGGATTGGACTCTTATATTATTTCAATTTTGTCCAGATACCAAATATGCCAAATATACCGGATGAACAAAAACCAGCTATTGGTAAAGTTATTGCTCCTGCAGCCCTTTTTTGGTTCAGATGGGCCGCCCTATCGACGATAATAACTGGATTAATTGTCGCCTATTTAAATGGTTACGTCAATCAAGCTATGTCTCTTGGACTTTTAGGCGGTGACGCAAAAAATATAACAATTGGCATTGGAATGTGGCTGGGTATCATTATGGCTTACAATGTATGGATGGTTATTTGGCCAAATCAGAAAAAAGCTTTAGGAATGATAGAGGTTAGCGCAGAAGAAAAAGCAAAATCTGCGAAAACTGCGATGCTTTTTTCTAGAACAAATACATTATTGTCGATACCAATGTTGTTATCAATGGTAAGTGCTCAAAATTTATTTTAAACTATTCTTCTTCTTGCGGTCTGAACTTAAACAAAAGTAAAGTTGGGACCGCAACAAACATTGAAGAATAGGTACCAATCAAGACTCCTATAATCATTGCAAAAGCAAAAGGCTTGATGACATGACCACCAAATGCAAATAAACACACTAAGGCAATTAAAGTTGTGATACTTGTCATTATGGTTCTTGATAGTGTGTTGTTGATGGAAATGTTAAATACCTCAACTAAATCTATTCTTTTAAATTTGCGAAGATTTTCTCTTACTCTATCAAAAATAACTACAGTATCATTAATTGAGTAACCGGCAATTGTTAAAATTGCGGCTATACTAGAAAGAGAAAATTCAATATTCAACAAAGATAATACGCCAAGAGTAAATAATACATCATGAACTAGTGCAACAACAGCTCCAAAACCAAATTGCCATTCAAAACGAAGCCAAATATAGATTAATATTGCTAGAAGTGCGAAGAAGACTGCCTGCAATCCTTTTAGAAGCAATTCAGAACTAATTGTTGGTCCAACAAATTCAGAACGTCTAAACTCAGATACTTTATCCCTTATAAGTTCTTTTACTATATTCACAGTAGTGATGCTTTCAGTATTAGTATCATTTTGAAGTCTAATAATGATTGTTTTTGAGTCACCAAACTCTTGAAGAGAAACTTCATTGAATTCTGGACTCAATATGTTTCTTAATTCTGAAATATTTGTATTGTTAGTGCTAATTTCAATTAACGTTCCACCTTTAAAGTCAATGCCAAGATTTAATCCTTTGAATAATAATAATAATACTGAGATAACAATAAAAAACGATGACAGATATAGCATTTGTTTTCTAATGCTCATAAATTGATAATCAGAATCAGTTGGAAAAAATCTATTTAAGCCAAACATCAGAGAATAATCACTTTCTTTTTAGAAATAAATAACCAAAGATGAATCAAAAAATTAGTAAACATAATTGCAGTAAACATTGAGGCAAGAACTCCTAATGAAAGCGTAATAGAAAAACCTTTAATTGGTCCAGAACCAAATACAAAAAGTAAAAGAGCTGCTATTAGTGTCGTAATATTTGCATCTAAAATGGTTGAAATTGCCTTATCAAAACCATTTTTTATTGCTACTATTGCTTTTGAATTCTTAGAAAGTTCTTCTTTAATTCTTTCAAATACTAAAACATTTGCATCAACAGCCATACCGATTGTTAAAACAATCCCTGCTATACCTGGCAAGGTTAAAGTTGCCCCAATAGTTCCCAAAAGAGAAACGATAATAAATAAATTTGCTATAAGAGATATGTTCGCTAAAAGACCAAAAACCCCATAAATAAGAATCATAAATACACAAACACAAAGCATACCAATAATTGAAGCTATCTTTCCTGAAGATATTGAATCTGCACCTAAACCAGGACCAACAGATCTTTCTTCAACTATATTTAGTGGCGCTGGTAAGGCTCCCGCCCTCAATAAAACTGCTAAATCTGCAGCTTCTTGACTAGTGAAATTTCCTGAAATTATACCTGAGCCTCCTGTTATTGCTGATCGTATTACAGGTGCAGTAATAACTGCACCATCCAAGATAACCGCAAATCTTTTTCCTACATTATCTGATGTGGCTTTGCCAAATTTTTGAGCACCAGTAGTATCAAATCTAAAAGAAACAGCATGTCCTTCATTTGAATCAAAAGAAGCATTGGCATCAACTAAGTTTTCACCGCCAACACGGGATTTTTTTTCGACTAAATATTTAATTTCTGGATTAATGTAATCTTGAACAATCATTTTACCAAAAGGTGCTTTATTAGCTTTTAACGAAACAGTATCCTCTTCATCAACCATATGAAAAGTCAATTTAGCAGTTGTGCCTAATAACTCTTTAATCCTTTCCGGATCCTTAACTCCGGGTAGTTGGAGAAGTATTCTTTTTTTGCCAGATCTTTGAATTAATGGTTCTTTTGTGCCAGATTCATCAATACGTTTTCTAACTATTTCGAGAGACTGTTTTAAAGCAGCTTCTTGAATGCGTTTTTTAAAATCATCATTAATGATGATTTTCATTATATTTTTATTAACGACAACTTTCACATAGTTATATTTATTAATGAATTGATTTCTTATATTTTCAATTGATGAAGCGTTCTTAAAACGAAATTGAATTTGATCTTCTTCGGGAATGACATTGGTAATATTGACTTTTTCATTCCTTGAAATCTGCCTAACCGTGTCACTAATGTTTTCTAACTCTTCTTTTAGTAAAACATCTGTTTCTACCTCTAATAAAAGATAAGAACCACCTTGTAAATCAAGTCCTAAATTAACTTTATTATCTAAAAACCAATTACTTGGATTTTCAGAATATATAATGGAAGGAATTGCAAAAATTATTCCTGTGCAAATTACCAAAATGACAACTATAGATTTCCACAAAGGATAATTTTTCATTAATTATTATTATTTTTTTCCGAACAAGTTTGAAAATATACTAGTTTTATTTTTAGCATTTTCTTTTTGTGGAGAAGCTTTTTGCTTTTCAGTATCTGGCGAGACATATAAATCAGTTACCATTCCAGGCGCAATTTTTATTTCCACATTTTCAGATATTTCAACTAACAGCTCTTTATTATCATTAACTTTATTGATTGATCCTATAATGCCTCCAGAAGTAATAATTTTATCTCCTCGACGCAGATTATTAATCATTTCGCGGTGTAGTTTTACCTTTTTTTGTTGAGGTCGAATTAATAAAATATAAAAAACACCAAAAATTAATATCAACGGTAAAAAAGCCCCCATTTGTTCCATAAAAATCCTATTATTAATTAAATTGTGGATTTACTTATACTGTGTAAAAGAAAAATGCAATTAGAGTTCTGATGAGAATAAAATGGATTTTTATACTTTGTTTTTCTTAAGATTTGCCCTTTTAAAAAATAGATCTTTCATTTGGGAATCAAAACAAAAAAGATTAAAAGTTATTGGAAAGATCATATCCATAGATACCGATTTACTTATTGGAATTGATAGACAAAAAAATACAATTATTAATAACACAATCAATTTTGCTAAAGGCAATTTCACTAACAATGCTCTTCTTTGGGGGGCTAGAGGTAATGGGAAAAGCACTCTAATTAAATCGGTTTTTAATCAAATATCCAAAGATTACAAATCTCTCAGATTAATACAGTTAAACAAAAACAATATTGACGATATAGAACTAATTTATTCAATTATAAGAAAATTCGGTGATTTACGTTTTATTATATACATAGATGATCTGTCTTTTGAGAAAATAGATAGTGATTATAAAATTATAAAATCAACTTTAGACGGAAGTATACAGAATCAACCAAATAATATTATGTTATATATTACTTCTAATCGACGTCATTTGATGCCTAGAGACATGATTGATAATGAAAGATCATCAGCTATACATACTGATGAAAGTGTAGAAGAAAAAATAAGTCTAAGTGATAGATTTGGCTTATGGATTGGCTTTCATAATATATCACAAGAAGTATATATAAATATCATTAAATCTTACTGTAATCATTATAAAATTGATTATTCTAATGAAGAACTAAATGATAGTATTAAATGGAGTATTCAAAGAGGGAATCGAACGGGAAGATCTGCTTGGCAATATATTATTGAACTTGCATCTAAAAAAAATTTAAAAATTAATTTTTGATATCATCAACTTTTATTATAAAATTTCTGATTTAATTTAACTAATCGTTAATTTATTTTTTTTATGATAAAACTAAATTTTATAATAACAAAAATAAGACTATAGGAACTGTAAAAGTTGAAAGCACAGTGGTAGCAAGTATTGAACTAGAAGTAATTTTTATAAAAGTATCATAGTAAATTGACATTGCAAATACATTTCCTGCAACTGGTAAACAGGAACATAGTATAGCTACTTTAATCCATACATCAGGGACGTTATTGGTTGGAAAAAAATAAAAAATAGAGAATAACAAAATTGGATGAATAATTAATTTAAATGTACTTATGATTGTTATTTGTTTTATCAAATCATTCTCAATTCTATTGTATAAATTTATACCAATAGCGAACAATGCAGTGGGTGTTGCTGCATAGGATAAAATTTCTAAAAATTTATAAATTACACTATGAATTTTGATGTTGAATATAACAAAAATTAAACCCAAGGAAACTGCCAGTAATATTGGATTTTTAAACATTTGGATAAGAACCAAAAAAAATTCATTTATCAAATTATTTTTTTCAGAATGTGTGGCAAAAAAAGAGGTAAAAATTAATAAAACCAACGTATCTATCAATAGTATTAAACTAATGGGTATAGAAGCTATTTCACCAAAGGCTAATATACTTAGAGGAATACCCATATACCCATAGTTTGGATATGTTGAATTTAATGCAAACAAAGATGATTTTTTTTTATTATTATTTAATATGAAGAAAGATATTAAAAAACTTAAGGATAATAATAATAAAGAAATTATTTCAAAACGAATGATAAAATTCCAATTAAAAATATTACTATTTGTTGAAGCCTTTAAGATATTAGTAAACATAAATGGGGGCAAAGTTACATACAATGCAAATTTTGTAAGTATTTTTGCATTTTCACTATTAAATATTTTTTTTACACTAAATGCCGTGCCTAAAAAAATAATAGCAAAAAATGGAATTGTGATAGATAAAACTGTTCCCATCTTGATTTTATTTAATTCAAGTTTATAGATTAATTCATATAAAAGAAAATATATGCCAGGTTATTTTATTATACAAATCAATATTACTAATCCTGAAAACTATAAAGATTATATAGCTCAGGTAACACCAATAGTTAATAAATTTGGAGGAGAATACTTAATTAGGGGTGGAAAATCTGAAAATGTTGAAGGGAACTGGCCCTATGAAAGAACTGTGGTATTAAAATTTCCTTCTTTTGACATAGCAAAAAAATGGCATAACTCAGAAGAATACAAACCGATTAGAAAAATAAGAGAAGAGAACTCGGAAGGAAATGCAATTATAATTGAGGGTAATTAATTATATGTTTATTTTATTGCCTTTTATTATCCATTCTTGAATTCCACCTTTTAACGAATAGATATTTTTCATTCCTAAATTTTCAACAAATCCATTTGCTAGAATAGATGATATTTCGCCTTTATCGCTTAAAAAAACTACATAATCATTTTCCTTTACGTTTTTTTTATACATTTTTAAAAAATTTGGATTTAAATTACCCTTAGAATCAAATGCTGAAATTTTATATGAACCTTCAATCACTCCAGTATTTTGCCATTCTTTTTCAGTTCTAATGTCTATTAATATAAATTTTTTTTCCATTAATAAAAAAAATTTTTCTTTTTGCAATGACAAAAGTTGTTCTGAATTAATTTCTATATATCCAGGTGGTTTGATGTTTATTATTTCTACATCAAATATCAAAAATGAATTAGGCGGAATTGAATCACCTGCTCCTGAATTACCATAAGCTAAAGATGGTGGAATTTTAAATTTTTTCTTGCCTCCAACTTGCATTCCCATTAGTGCAATTTCCCATCCAGGAATCACTTGATTTAAACCAATTTGAAATTCAAAAAGTTGATTTCTTATATAACTATTATCAAATTCTGTTCCATCTTCCAGAGCTCCAACATAATGAACGCTTATCTTATAATGATTTTTTATCTTATCACCAAACCCATAAATTTCAGACAAGATTTCAATTGATTCGTTATCAAATGAATTATCAGAGTTTTTAATTTTTGAAGTGCAAGAAAAAATAAATAAAACTGATAACAATAATAAAATTTTATTTGTATATAATAAATAATTTCTATTCATCAATTTGTTTGTATTGAGCTGGAATTGAAAAAATGCCACTCATAACAATCAATAATGCACCGGATATTGCAAACAAATTTAAATATTCATTAAATATGAATAATCCAATAAGTACTGACCAAACTATTTGTAGGTATACTAAACAAAAAACAGAAGAATAGTGATTTTGTGCAGTTTTAAAAGCTAATGTGACTAATAATAATGCAATATTAATTAAGATTGAAGCAATAGTAATTAAAATAAATACATAAAAATTAACTTTAATTGGATCCCAAATAAATAATATTAGAGATATTATGTGTATGAAAAACCCTCCATACATAAAATATCCCAGAGTAGTTGTAACATTATTAAATTTATTAACTATAGTTGTAGTTGTAGTAATTAATATCACGCCAAATAAAGTAACCAAAAAATAAATATTAAATGTCTCAAAACCAGGTTGAATAACTAATAAAACACCGGAAAAACCAAAAGCTAAAGAAATATAAATATATCTATTTAATTTTTCATTTAAAAAAATAATTGCATAAATTGCTCCAAATAATGGTGCGGCCATGTTTAAAGTTGTAAATTCAGGAAGAGTTATATTTTTTAAAGAAACAAAAGTTATAAACGGCATAGGCGCAAAAATTATTCCCCTAATCATTGGTATCCTATAATCTTCACATCTTAAATTCCTTTTTAAATTTCCTTTAATTAAAAGAAACAAAGGTACAGACAAATAAGCTGGCGTTCCATAGAAAATAAAATGATAAAAAGTAATATTGATTGAAGATAAATAATTTATAATTGCATCATTTATAACAAAAAATATACTAGAAAAAACAATTGATAAAGATGCAATTAGGATATTTTTTTTCATAAATTAATTGATAAAATAGATTGTATGCAGATATTCACAACTTATATTTATAAAAAATAAATTGATACAGTTATGAATACAAAGAAAATTAAAACTTACAGACTAGTCATAAAAGGTAAAGTTCAAGGTGTTGGATTTCGTCATTGGTTTAGTAATTTGGCAATCTCTCTTGGTTTGAATGGGTATATTCAAAATCAACACAATAAATGTGAAGTTGAGGCAATTATTCAAGGTGATAAGGAAAGCATTCTCAATATTGCAGAAAAAAGTAAAACAGGACCAGAATTAGCACATGTTGAAGACGTAATACCAAGTAAAATTGTTAACAATGCAACCTATTCTGGTTTTATTGTTAAATATGATAATAAATAATAACGTAAGAAAATCTTTACAAAAAGATATTATATATCCAATTTTTTTATATCTTCTAAGGTAGCATCTAATGATTTCTTGAAACGTTCAACACACTTGTCAATATCATCTTTTGTTATTGTTAAGGGAGGAGAACACATCATCCCATCACGAACAGCGCGCATAATAAGATTATTATTCATGCAATGATCCCTACATATATTCCCTACTGTGCCAACGGGATCAAACATTTCTTTTTTTTCTTTATTCTTTACTAATTCAACCCCAACTAGCAATCCCTCTCCCCTTACCTCTCCAACAAGAGGATGATTTTCAAACTCACGCATTCTTTTTTGCAAATAGGGTGCAATATTTTTTTTAGTATTTTCTATCATCCTCTCTTCCTTTATGATTCTAATGTTCTCTATTGCAACAGCACAAGCTACAGGATGACCAGAATAAGTATATCCATGATAAAATTCACCACCTTGTTTTATGACAACATCTGATATTTTTTTTCCAATACCTACACCTGATAATGGAAGATAGCCCGAGGTTATACCTTTTGCAAAAGTAATAACATCTGGCTTAATATTATAATGTTGTGAACCAAACCATTCACCTGTTCTTCCAAAGCCGCATATTACTTCATCAATGCATAAAAGTATGTCATATTTCTTACAAAGATCTTGAATTAAATTCCAATAATCTCGAGGGGGGACTATTACTCCTCCTGCACCTTGTATGGGTTCACCAATAAACGCCGCAACATTATCAGAACCTATCTCAATAATTTTTTTTTCAATTTCATTAACAGCAAATTTACAAAATTCATCTTCATTAATATTTTTGCCAAATTTATATTGATATGGAGGCATAGCGTGAACAAAACCAGGCAGTGGTAAATCTCCTTGATTATGCATAGCTTGCATACCTCCAAGGCTTGCTGACGCCATTGTACTTCCGTGATAAGCAAACGTTCTGCTAATAAAGGTTTTTTTATTTTTTTTTCCTAAAATATCCCAATATCTTCTAACCAAGCGTACAACTGTATCATTTGATTCAGATCCACTGGAACCATAAAAGAATCTCTCAATTCCTTCTGGAGTAATATCTGCTAATATTTTGGATAATTCAATAGATGGTGTTGTTGCTGTTTTAAAGAAAGAATTATAATAAGGTAACAATTGCATTTGTTCAAAAGCAACTTCTGCTAATTCTTTTCTTCCATAGCCAATATTAACGCACCATAATCCTGCCATCATATCAAGTATTTTATTATTCTCACTATCTGTGACATAATTACCTTTGCCTGAAATTATGATTCTAGTGCCAGTGTTTATCAATTCTTTAAAGTCCGTAAATGGATGTAAATGATGGGCTGAATCAATCTTCTGCCACTGTTCTGTAGTACGATTACTTAAATGCATTTTATAAAAAAATTACTTTTTTGAAGTAGTTGCAAGAAGTAATGGGATTATCATCACCAAAGTCATTAAAATTGAAGGATTAAAAAGCCAATATAAAAGACCAAAAGAGAAGATTGTCATCCAAAATTCATTTTTTTTAAATGTTTCCATAAACAACAAATAAACAATTTTTTATAAAATTCTATGATTAATTAATAGGTTTAATGCATTCTGAAGAATTATTAAATGGATTATTAACAAATTTACTAATTTTGAAAAATTCAAAATATTCTTCAAGATTAGATTGAACATTGTTTGTCAAATAATTAGACTTATTGTGATCCAGATAATTTTTTGATTCTTCAGTTGAAAGAGTCACTGGCATTCTGTCATGAATTTCTTTTAACAGGAGGTTTGCGGGTTTGGTAATAATCGAAAACACTTTCAATGAACTTTTATTAAAATTAAAGTATTTCCAAATACCAGCAAAATATATCATTTCATTGTCTGGTATATTGATAAAATATGGATTTTTTACATTATTTTTAATTGACCATTCATAGTATCCGTTTGCAGGTATTACACATCTTCTTTTTTCAAACGAATCCTTAAATAAAGTTTTTTTCTGTATTGTTTCCAATCTTGAATTTATAATTTGTTTTTCTTGATTTTGTCTTTTATCAAAAAATTTTATACCCCAATCCGCTTTTTCAATTTTAAAAAATTTCAAATTTGTAATAATTATAGTTGATTGAGAGGGTGCTATATTATAGGAAATTTTATCCTCAACAGTTTTTGATTCACTTATTTCAAAAATCTTATTTAATTTATCAATTCTATTTAAATTAATAAATCTTCCGCACATAATAGTAGAATATATCGAGACAACTGGTTTTAAAAGAAAATTATGCTGATTTAGCAATAAGAACTGGTTGAGATACACTTACTGTCATCCAACAATTTTTTAATTCACCTTTCAATAAAACTTTTTCAACAATCCATTGTATTCCAAACTTATTGTCAGTTTTATCAACTAACTCAACCATAAAAAAAGAGATGTTCACTCCTTGTTCAACTAAATTGATGTTATGTTTTTTGTGATTTATCATTATGGAATAAGAATCTGAGTGCATCATTTTTATAAAATTTGATAAAGGGCCTGTATATTGTTTATTAGACGGATGAGCGAACTTCCAAGTTTGTTCAATTCCAGCATTTTGATAAGGGTGATTGTTATTTTGCAAAGCTGTTAATTGAAAAAAAATAACTTCTCCAGGAAGAAAATTAGCCTGAGGTTTTAATAATTCAGAATAAGCAACATTTGTTGTTGATATAATAATAAAGAAAAAAAAATATTTCACGTTAATTTCTTCCGAAAATTTTATTAAATCATTACTAAGAAGATCACAACAATATATTAAAGATAGTGGATGTTTTATTTTAATAACATTATGATAAGAATAATTTTATTAATTTTTGATAGTGATGAACTAAAACTAACTTAAATAACAATTTAAACAATAAATGATTGATAAAGGAAACAAATTTGTATGTATTGGCGCTGTTCATACAGATTATATTTTACAACTTAAAACAAAACATATTAATAATAGAACCAATCCAATAAAACAAACACAATATCTGGGTGGTGTTGCTTATAATATCGCAGAAAAACTTTCTTTTTTAAATTTAAAAACTGAATTAATTTCATTAAATTGTCAGAAAAAAAATATTGAAAAAATATCAAAAAACAAAGTAACTTTTAAAGCACTGAGTAAAGACATTTATGATAGATCTTATACAAGCGTACTTAATAAAAAAGGTGAAATGATTTTAGGTTTGGCTAATATGGATAATTATGAGAAACCAGTAATTATAAAAAATATAATAAATAAAAAAAATAATCGAATTATTTTTGACTTAAATCTCTCACTTAAAACAATCAAATCCTTAGTTTCAAAATATTATCCTCTAAATACTATTTGTGTTTGTGGAACTTCATCCTATAAAGTGTATAAAATTAAAAGATTACTTCCCAAAATTAATATTCTTATCCTTAATAAACAAGAAAGTTTAAATCTTTCTAACAAAAGAAAAGTTAAAGACGCATTAAAATTTATAATTACTAAAAATAAAGACTTAACTACTGTAATTACTAATGGCAAAAATTTTGTAAAGGCATATCATAATAAAAATATATATAGTTGTAAGCCGCCAAAAACTGTAACAAAGAATGAGAATAAGGCAGGTGATGTAATGAGCGCTTTTTTTTATTACTATTTTTTTCAAAAGTTAAATTTTGCATCAGTGCTCTCTAAAAGCATTGCTGCTGGTAGTCTTCAAGTCTCTGGTTTTAATTCAACTAAAATAAACTATCTGAAAATGATTGATAAATTGTCAAAAAATATAAAAGTAAGTTTTAAAAAAAGTGTTAGATAATTCTTATTTGGAATTAAACAAAGAAGTTAAATCAGGTTTAATGAAAAATAAACCAATTGTAGCTTTAGAGAGTACTTTAATTAGTCACGGACTGCCGTATCCTGAAAACATCAATGTAGCTAAGTTGTCAATTGAAGCTGTGAGAAAAAATGATTGTATCCCTGCCACAATAGCTATTATTAATGGAAAAATAAAAGTTGGGTTAAATGATAAAGAAATTAATATTTTAGGAAAAAATAATAATGTCCACAAAGTTTCAAGACATAACCTTTCTATTGCAATAAGTAATAAACATCATGGTGCTACTACAGTAGCTTCAAGTATTTATATAGCTTCACAATTAGGAATTAAGTTTTTTGCTACAGGAGGTATTGGTGGAGTTCATTTAGGTTCTGAAAAAACATTTGATGTATCAGCTGACTTAAGGGAGCTTTCAAGAACTAATATGTTTGTAGTTTGTAGTGGAGCTAAATCAATATTAGATTTAGATAAAACCCACGAAAAATTGGAAACTTTAGGAATACCAAGAATAGGTTTTAAAACAAATTATATGCCTGGTTTTTGGTATTATCAAACTGAAAAAAAAGTAGACTTTAATTTCACAAAAATTAATAATTTAGTAAATTTTTTAAAAGTTTATGAAAGTTTAGATAACAACAGTTCTGTTTTATTGTTTAATCCAATTCCCAAAAATAAGGCAATAAAAAAAGAGCTTATAGATAGATGGATTAAAGATTCGATAAAAAAAGCAAAAAATAATTCAATTGAAGGAAAAGAGTTGACTCCTTTTTTAATCAAAGAAATTAATTCATTATCAAAAAATAAAACTCTTAAAGCAAATATTGAAATGATAATAAATAATGCGTTATTAGCAGGAAAATTAGCTAGGAATTATAAACCTAATTAAGTGATTTTAATTCTTTTTTAAGTAAGGAAAAAAAACTTTTGCGATCTACTTCTGCTATTACAGTACAGTTAGCTTCTCTTTTTGTAACTCCTAACCAATCAACGACAGTCTCCCCTCTTGTTATTGAAGAATCTGTTTCGACTAGCACGTTCACAAACTTGCCTTTAAACAAAGATGGATCAATTAAATAGGCTATTACACAAGGATCATGCAAAGGTGATTCATTGGTTTCATAAAGTTTACGATGAAATTTGGAATAAAAATTCATTAAATCTGCAAAAAAATATGATGACTTATTACCAATTTTTTTAAAGTCTTCTATTATCTCATCATTTACCATCACTTTATGTGTAACATCTAATCCCATCATTACTAACGGGATGCCAGAATTAAAAACAATATCAGCAGCATGAGGATCAACGTAAATGTTAAATTCAGCTGCCGGCGTTATGTTACCTAATGACATGCCTGCACCTCCCATAAAAACGATTTTTTTAATATTATTCTTTATTAAAGGCTCCTTTTTTATTGCTAAAGCAATGTTCGTTAAAGGTCCTGTTGGACATAAATAGATTGGTTCAGATTCTTCTAAACAAGTTTGAATAATATAATCAACTGCATTTAAATCTTGAATTGTGTAATCATCGACAACTTCTATTGGACTACCTTCTATATCCAATCCACTTTTACCATGAACATGCGAAGCAGTAACTAAATCTACATTAATTGGTTTATTTGAACCGGCAAAAATAGGAATATCTGTCTTGCCAATTAGTGAACAAATTTTAAGTGCATTTAATTTAGTATTTTCAAGAGTGGCATTTCCCGCAACACACGTTATTCCAAGAATTTCAATTTTATCACTTGCTGCAGCTAACATAATAGCTACTGCATCATCATGACCTGGGTCACAATCTAAAATAATTTTTTTTTTAATCAAATAAATCCCTTTAAAGGCAGTGAAGGCCTTTGTAACCAATTTTCCTTTGGGTACTCAGATTTTCCATCAATTATATGAAGCGCATAAGCATGTCGTGATTTTTTACTTTTATTTTCACAAGAATAATGTGGTAGTCTACCGTGCAATAAAACCAAAGAACCTTTTTTTACCTCAACTGCTGTTTCAGTTTTTTCAAAAGGAGTTGAATCAAGAGTGATTATTTTCATTTTGCCGTTAATTTTTGTAAATAATTTTCTAAGAGGGCCTTTGTGTTTTCCTCTTGCTACCCATAAACATCCATTCTCAATCGTAGCGTCTTCTAGAGCTACCCAAAAACCAACAGCAGATTCAGGTTTTGTATAAAGAAAAGTTGAATCTTGATGACAAGTTACTTCACCGCCAATATGCGGTTGTTTAAAAATATACATAGATTGAAGAAGCTTAGGGGAACTAATACCTATAGATAGTGCTATATTATTTAATTCTTCGCTATGTGAAAAATTAAAAAAAACTGAATCTAAATCGTGAAGAGCATGGCCTATTTTATTGATAACAAGATCTATAGAGTTATTTAACTTACCATTCTTATCAAATGCATTTTTTTCAAAAAAAAAAACGTATTTTATCTCCAGATTCTAAAAAATAATCATCTTCTGAATGTTTTTGATCATTAGTATCAAAAGTTGATCGAACGCTAGAATGTTCAAAATCATTAATTAAATCTTTAGACCTATTGATAAGACTATCACACTCTGAAGAATCATAAAATTGTTCAATGACTAAAAACCCTTCTTCATTCCAAAACGCAAGCATTTCATCATTGAATGGTAGTTGTTTTTTATTAAACTTTTTAAATCCAATATTCATAATAAATGACTACTAAATCCCAATAAATTTAGTTAGAAAAGGAAGAGCTACTTTTAATATTTGTAATATCTGAGGAAGAATAAATTTGCCTGATGTAACAAGAAAAATTAAAACAACAGCAATAATAAACATTAAGATTATTTTTTTATAAATATCAGATTTGTTTGAATCAGTTTTTTTTCTGTTA
>PVBE012351248.1_pt1 | contig 28602 bp, 26 predicted proteins | sample 1631181 | NCBI WGS metagenome assembly PVBE01 (sample SAMN08397723, study PRJNA350692) | Marine metagenome, whole genome shotgun sequencing project. | isolation source: water | place: Pacific Ocean | collected 2012-04
CGCGCGGCTTGTTCGGCAACAGCGGCTCGATAACAGACCATTCGAAATCCGTCAGCTCGTAACGTCCACCCATGATCCAGCTCCCACAGTTTGGTAGCTTGAATTACATTTGCCCCCTTAAGGGAATCATTTTATGAGTACGCGACCTAGCAAGACACAGGAGCGGGGCGGCGGCGCCCCGAAATAGGGAGCGATGCCGGCGATGAAGATCGACACCCAAATGCGAGATCTCGACCTCCTGAAGGTGGCGGCGGAGGCGGCGAAATACGAGCGTCTCGGCTTCGACGCGATCTGGACCTTCGAGGCGGCGCACAACCCGTTCCTGCCGCTGATGCAGGCGGTGGCCGCGACGACGCGCATCGAGGTCGGCACCAATATCACCGTCGCCTTCGCCAGAAGCCCCTTCGCCGTGGCCCAGGTCGCTTGGGACCTGCAGAAGGCGAGCCGGGGGCGCTTTCATCTGGGCCTAGGCACCCAGGTCAGGGCGCATGTCGAGCGCCGCTTCTCGATGCCCTTCGAGCACCCGGCCCGGCGGATCGCCGACTACATCCGCTGTGTGCGCGCGATCTGGGATACCTTCCAGAACGAGACGCGGCCGGATTACCAGGGCGAATTCTACCAGTTTCGCCTGATCAATCCCTTCTTCATGCCGGGCCCCCTGGACGAGCCGGAGATTCCGATCTATCTCGCCGGCGTCAACCCCAGGATGTGCCGGATCGCGGGCGAGGTAGCGGACGGCTTCCACGTCCACCCGATGCACTCCCCCAGCTACGTCGAGAAAGTGGTCCGTCCCGCGATCGACGAAGGCGGCGTCGCGGCCGGGCGGGGCGCCGGCGCCCTCGACCTCTATGCCTCGGTCTTCGCCGTTACCGGCGAAACCGCGGCGGAGCGGGCGGAGTCGGAAGCCGAGGTTCGAAAGCAGGTCGCCTTCTACGCCTCGACACCGAACTATCGCGCCCTGCTGGAGCACCATGGCTTCGACGCGCTGGGCAAGGAATTGAGCGATCTGATGCGCCGGGGCGAATTCGAGGAGATGTTCAAGCGGGTGCCCGACGCGTTGATGGCGGAAGTGGCCTTGGCGGCGGAGCCGGACGATTTGGGCGCGGCGCTCCGGCGACGCTACGACGGCGTCCTGGAGCGGGTCTCCCTCTATTTTCCGATGCCCGAGGGCGCCTCCGAGGCCAGATGGCGCGGTTTCGTCGAGAGTTTTCGGGCCGCCGGCTGAGCGGTTGCCGGATCGGTTCTTGTCTTCTTGACGTTTTGACAACATTTCAACGCTAGACGTGGGGCGTGCCCGGCGTTAGGTTGCGCGCCCGGAGGGGACGCGCCCGACGTTGGGCGTTCCGGTATCAACGCATACGATCCCTTTGCGAGGAGAGACAATGGTTATTCGTAAACTTGTGGGCGTCGCGGCAGCCGTCTTCGTCGTCGTCGCCTCCGCCTCGGCATTCGCCGACGGCGATACCAAGAAAGGCAAGAAGGTCTTCAACAAGTGCAAGGCCTGCCATACCGTCAAAGCCGGCGGCAAGAGCAAGATCGGCCCCAACCTGAACGGCCTCTTTGGTCGCAAGACGGGCTCGGTCGAGGGTTTCAAGTATTCCAAGGCGATGAAGGCCGCCGACGTCACTTGGGACGCGGAGACCCTGGACAAATACCTGACCAAGCCGAAGAAGTTCATCCCGAAGACCAAGATGGCCTTCGCCGGCTTGAAGAAGGCGAAGCAGCGCGCCGACGTCATCGCCTATCTCGAGGAAGTGACGAAGTAAGCGCGTTCGGGCGTCTGACGGCGCCGTTGTCGTTGCCACCGCCCGCCCTCTCGTCGAGGGGGTGGGCGGTGCCGTTTTGACGCCCCCCGCCGGGCGCGCGATCTGCTACCCTCCCTCCCGACCCTGGAGCCATGGGACGGAGCGATGATCTTTCGGGAAACCCCGCCGCCGGCGACACCGTTGCGCGAGGCGGTGCGCAGGGCACACCGGGCGGATGAGGCGACGGCGCTGTCGGCGTTGTCGAATCGGGCCCGGCTCGGCCCCGCCGAACGGGCCGAGACCGAGGCGCTCGCCACCCGCCTGGTCGAGGTGGTGCGTCACAAACGCCGCGGCCGCGGCACCCTCGACGCCTTTCTGAACGAATACGAACTCTCGAGTGCCGAGGGCGTCCTCCTGATGTGCCTGGCCGAGGCGCTGCTACGGATTCCGGATGCCGAGACCCAGAACCAGTTGATCCGCGACAAGATCGGCGGCGCCGAATGGGACCGCCATGTCGGCCACAGTCCCTCGCTGTTGGTCAACGCCTCGACCTGGGGCTTGATGCTGACGGGACGCGTGGTGCGGCCGAACCTCGCCGAGGGCGACGACTGGCGCGAATTCGTGGGCAAGCTGGTAGCGCGCTCGGGCGAGCCGTTGATCCGCCAGGCGATGGTGCAGGCGATGCGGATCATGGGGCGCCAGTTCGTCATGGGCAGGAACATCGAGGAGGCGTTGGCGCGGGCCGGCGAGGCGGCGGGCGTGGGCTACCGCCATTCCTTCGACATGCTGGGCGAGGCGGCCCGCACCATGGCTGACGCCAGGCGCTATCACCGGGCCTACGGACAGGCGATCGAAGCGATCGGCCGGGCGGCGGAAGGCGACGACCCGGTTACGCGGCCCGGCATCTCGGTCAAGTTGTCGGCGCTGCATCCCCGCTACGAATTCGCCCAGCGAGAACGCTTGCTGGCCGAGCTGGGGCCAGAGTTGAAGGCGCTGGCGCTGGCCGCGCGGAGCCGCCGTCTCGGCTTCTGCATCGACGCCGAGGAGGCCGACCGGCTGGATCTCTCGCTCGATCTGGTCGAGCGCTTGGCGCTGGACCCGGCGCTCGGCGAGTGGGACGGCTTGGGCCTGGCGGTGCAAGCCTACGACCGTCGCGCCATGGCGGTGGTCGACTGGCTCGGCGACTTGGCCGGTCGCGCCGGGCGGCGGCTGATGGTGCGCCTGGTCAAGGGCGCCTATTGGGACAGCGAGATCAAGCAGGCGCAGGAGGGCGGCTTCGACGGCTATCCGGTCTACACCCGGAAGACCTCGACCGACGTCTCCTATCTCGCCTGCGCCCGCCGGCTGCTGGCGTTGGGGGAGCGGGTCTATCCGCAGTTCGCGACCCACAACGCCCACACGGCGGCGGCGGTCCGCGCGATGGCGGCGGGGCGGCGGGACTACGAGTTCCAACGCCTGCACGGCATGGGCGAGGCGCTCTACGACGAGTTGTTGGCCTTGCCCGAGAACCCGGTCGCCTGTCGGATCTACGCTCCCGTCGGCAGCCACGAGGAGCTGCTCGCCTACCTGGTGCGCCGGCTGCTGGAGAACGGCGCCAACACCTCCTTCGTCAATCGGATCTTCGACGAGGCGCTGCCAGCGGCGGCGATCGTCGCCGATCCGGCCGAAAAGCTGGCGGCGACAAGCCCGGTTCCTCATCCGGCGATCCCGCCACCGCCGGAATTGCATGGGCCCGAACGGGCCGCCGCCGCCGGCATCGACCTCGCCGACCCGCTGGTCCTGGATCGGCTTGCCGGTGCCATGCGCCTGGCGGCGGGGGAGCGCCACGAGGCCCGCCCGACGATCGCCGGCGAGGCCTTGGGCGGAAGGCCCCGGCGCGTCTTCTCGCCGGCCGACCACCGGCTCGAGCTCGGCGAGGTTTGGGAGGCGGACGAGGCCGCGGTCGAGCGGGCGATTCTGGTTGCGACCGGCGCCGCGACCGGCTGGGAGGCGACGCCGGCCCGGCTGCGCGCCCGGGCCTTGCGCGAGGCGGCTGGCCTTTATGAGGCGGAGGCTGCCGAACTGCTGGCGCTCGTCGTCCGCGAGGCCGGCAAGACCCTCGACGACGCGGTCGCGGAACTGCGCGAGGCGGTCGACTTCCTGCGCTATTACGCCGCCAGGGCGGAAGCCGAATTCAGGGCGCCCGTATCGCTCACCGGGCCGACCGGCGAGAGCAACGAGATCCGTCTCGCCGGGCGCGGTGTCTTCGCCTGCATCAGCCCCTGGAACTTTCCGCTGGCCATCTTCACCGGCCAGGTCGCGGCCGCGCTGGCCGCCGGCAACGCCGTGATCGCCAAGCCGGCGGAACAGACCAGCCTGATCGCGGCGACCGCGGTTCGCTTATTGCACCGGGCCGGCGTGCCGGCCGAGGTGCTGCATCTGTTGCCGGGCCAGGGCGAGGTGGTGGGTACCGCACTGGTCGACGATGTCCGCGTCGACGGCGTCGCTTTCACCGGCGCCACCGAGACGGCGCAAGCGATCCATCGGGGCCTGGCGGCCCGGCCGGGCGCGATCGCGACCCTGATCGCGGAGACCGGCGGCCTGAACGCGATGCTGGTCGATTCCTCGGCGCTGCCCGAGCAAGTGGTCGAGGACGTCGTTCGCTCCGCCTTCCGCTCGGCCGGCCAGCGTTGTTCGGCGCTCCGTGTCCTCTTCTTGCAGGACGATATTTGGGACAAGGTGGTGGCGATGCTGGCCGGCGCCATGGCCGAACTTTCGCTCGGCGACCCAGCCTATCTCGCCACCGATATCGGCCCGGTGATCGACGCCGATGCCCAAGAGGCTTTGGCAGCGCATGGCGAGCGGATGCGGGCCGAAGCTCGCCTGCTTTACGAGACACCACTCGGCCCCGACTGCGCCCAGGGCAGCTTCGTCCCGCCCATGGCCTTCGAGATCGATCGGCTGGACCGTCTCCAGCGCGAGGTATTCGGCCCGATCCTGCACCTGATCCGTTTTTCCGCCGACCGCCTGGACCAGGTCGTGGATCAGGTCAACGCCACCGGCTACGGCCTCACCTTCGGCATTCACAGCCGGATCGACGCGACGGTAGCGCGGGTCGCCCGGCGGGCCAGGGTCGGCAACCTCTACGTCAACCGCGACATGGTCGGCGCCATGGTCGGCGTGCAGCCCTTCGGCGGCGAGGGCCTGAGCGGCACCGGACCGAAGGCGGGAGGGCCGCGCTACTTGCATCGCTTCGCCACCGAACGCGTGGTCTCGCGCAACACGGCGGCGATCGGCGGCAACGCGGCGCTGCTGGCATTGGCCGACGACGAGGCCGAACCGGAATAAATCGCCGCCGTTTACCGTTTGTATACAATTGGGTTAGTAAGGTGAGGGGTCGCCAGAACGGCGCGCTTCATCCCGACCCCGACAAAATGTCGACGGCGAGGGAGCAAAACGCAGAAGCGCCGCGTGGCGAGCAAGTTCGCGCGCGGTATCGCAAGAAGGAAGCGAACATGACGGCATCCATATCCCCCGCGGCGGAGTCGTCCATTCAGATCCCACCCGTAACCGGCGGCAGCAAGATCGAGATCAAATCCACCCAAGAGCACGAGGCCGACGCGAAACAGGCGCGCGCGGGGGCGAAGGAGGCGGCCCAGGCGCAGCAGGCGGAAATCCGAAAATCCGATCTCGGCCCCGGTGCCGGCCGCAGAATAGACATTTCCGCATAGCCGGACGATCCCTTCTTGAAGACGGCGTGTCGATCGCTCGGTCGTCGCGACCGTCTTCACCCGCATCGGAGAATTGACCTGACCGGCGAGAGGCTTATGTTCTGGGGAACGAACAGTCCAGCCGAGCGGGTACCAATCGATGTTCATTCAGACGGAAGCGACCCGGGATCCGGAGACGATCCGGTTTTTGCCGGGCCAGGCGGTGCTGGAGACGGGTCCGCTTGCCTTCGACAGCGCCGAAGCGGCGGCGTCCTCGCCGCTGGCGGAGCGGCTTTTCGCCGTCGATAGCGTTGCCGGGGTCGCGCTCGGCCGGGACTACGTCCAGGTGACGAAGCGAAGCGATGTCGATTGGCTGCAGCTGAAGCCGCAAATCTTGGCCGCGGTGATGGAGCATTTCGTCGCCGGCCTGCCGGTCCTGGTCGGCGAGGGCGGTGGCGACGACGGTGGCGAGACGGCGGCCGACCCTGCCATCGTGGCCCAGATCGAGGAAATTCTGGAGGCCCGGATCAGGCCCGCGCTGGAAGAGGTCGAGGGCGATGTCACGCTGAAACGGATCAAGGACGGCGTCGTCGAGCTGGAGATGCCGGCCGAGGCGATCGGCTATCTGGGCCCGATCGGCAACATGATGCGCCATTTCGTGCCCGAGATAGTGGCGGTGCGCGAATACCGCGATCCGACCCTGACGCCCGGCCTCTCGACGCCCCAGGGGCTGATGGTGCAGCGGTTGCTGGACGAGGAGATCAACCCGGCGGTGGCCTCGCACGGCGGTTATATCTCGCTGGTCGACGTCGCCGAGGACATCGTCTACATCCGCCTCGAGGGTGGTTGCCAGGGCTGCGGCATGGCCGACGTTACCCTGAAACAGGGCATCGAGGCCTCGATCGTGCGCCAGATGCCCGAGATCCAGGCGGTGCGCGACGCCACCGATCACGCCGGCGGCACCAACCCCTATTACCAGCCTTCGCAGAAGTAACGTCTCGGTGCGATGCCCCGCCTGCTGCTGCTGATCCCGGTCACCAGCTATCGGACGCACGACTTCATGGCTGCGGGCGAGCGCCTGGGCGTCGAGGTGGTGGTCGGCTCGGACCAGGAACAGGTGCTCGAAGCGGCCTCTGACGGCGGTGCGATCCAGGTCGACTTCGCCGATCACGACGCCGGCGTCGCCCGAATTCTGGCCTTCGCCGAGACCCGAACCCTGGATGCGATAGTCGCCGTCGATGACGCGGCCAACGTGCTGGCGGCGAAGGCGGCGGCGGCGCTCGGCCTGCCGCACAACCCGGCCGACGCGGTCTGGGCGGCCCGCAACAAGCACCGCTTTCGCCAGCGCCTGGCCGAGGCCGGCCTGCCCGGGCCCGATTTTCGCCTGGCATCGGTCGCGGACGATCCGGCCGCTATCGCCCGCGGAATCGCCTACCCTTGCGTCCTGAAGCCCCTGACCCTGGCGATGAGCCGGGGCGTGATCCGGGCCGACGGCCACAACTCCTTCGTCGACGCCTTCCATCGCATCGCCGCGATCATCGCCGCCGAAGATGCCGACACGCCCGGCGAGGCGGCGGACCATATTCTGATCGAGGGTTATATCGAGGGCACCGAGTACGCGATCGAGGGTCTGGTCGCGGGAGGCGAGTTGCACGTGCTGGCCATCTTCGACAAGCCGGAGCCGCTGGACGGTCCCTATTTCGAGGAGACCATTTACGTCACGCCGGCCCGCATCGACCAAGAGGGCAAGGCGGCGATCGTCGATGGCGCGGCGGCGGCGGTGCGCGCCGTCGGGCTCGAGGACGGACCGGTCCATATCGACTTGCGGGTCGGCCCGGGCGGCGTCCAGGTGATCGAGATCGACGCCCGCTCGATCGGTGGCCATTGCGGCCGCTCGCTCCGCTTCGCCGGCGGCATGCGCCTGGAGGAGATCATCCTACGCCAGGCGGCGGGCCTTCCGATCGCACCGGAGGAGGCCGGCGCCGGCGGCGTCATGATGCTGCCGATCCCGGCGAACGGCGTCTTGCGTGGTATCCGAGGCCTGGAGGCGGCCCGTCGGGTGGCGCGCGTGGCCGACGTCTCGATCACCATTCCCTTGGGCCAGCCCGTCCGCCAATTGCCCGAAGGCGGCCGCTATCTCGGCTTCATCATCGCCCATGGCGAGACGCCAGAGGAGGTCGCCGCCGCCCTTCGCGCCGCCCACGCCGAGCTCGACTTCGAGATCGAAGAAATCGTGAGCTAAGGCCGGATGCCGAAGCGGCGCGGGCCCAGCAGGCCCGGCAGCAGGGGCGCGGTCCAGTCGATCCACCGGCAGAGCATCGCCCGGGTCTGGCGTGGGTCGATGAGGGCGTGGAAGGCGAAGGATTCGTCGCGCGGGAAGGGCGAGAGCCGGTTCGCCATCTCCTCTTCCAGCTCGCGCCGCCGGGCCTCGGGATCGGTCGCCTCGGCGATCTCGCGGCCGAAGGCGACGGCGACGCCGCCCTCGACCGGCAGCGCCCCCATCTCGGCCGAAGGCCAGGCCAGCACGTAGGCATCGGGGCCGTAATGCGCCGCCTGCGCCACGCCATAGGATTTGCGCACGATCACCGAGGCCCAGGGCGCGGTGCACTCGGCCGCGGCCAGGACCGCCGCGGTGCCGTAGCGGATCGCACCCTCTTCCTCCGCCTCCGGCCCGATCATGAAGCCCGGCTCGTCGACCAGGCTCAGCACCGGTAGGTGGAAGGCGTCGCAAAGCTCGATCAGGCGGCGCACCTTGCGGGCGCCGGCCGCGGTCATGGCGCCGGCATAAAAGCGGCAATCGTTGCCGAGGATGCCGACCGTCTGACCCTTCAGCCGCGCCAGGCCGGTGATCTGACCGGGCCCGTAGGCGCGGCCGATCTCGAAATAAGACCCAACATCGACCACCGCCTGGATCACCTTTCGCATGTCGAAGGGACGCCGCCGGTCGCGCGGCACCACCGACAGCAGTGCTTCCTCGGCCCGCTCGGGCGGGTCGCCGGTGTCGACCAGCGGCGCCAACTCCCAGACGTTCTGCGGCATGTAGGAGAGGAAGCGGCGGATCTGGGCGAAGGCTTCCGCCTCGTCGGCAACCACTTGGTCGACAACGCCGTTGGCGCCGTGCACCTGGGCCCCGCCCAGGTCTTCCTTCGAAATCGCGGTGCCGAGGGCGCGCTCCACCACGGCCGGGCCGGCGACCAGGATCTGCGCCGTCTCCCGGGTCATCACCGAATAGTGCGAGGCGACCAGCCGCGCCGCCGGCAGCCCGGCCACGGCACCGAGCGCCGCCGTCGCCACCGGCACGCTCGCCATCGCCTGGGCCACCGACTGGAAGCGCGGGCGATGGAAGACCGGATCGCCGATCGGGCCGGAGGCGCCCTTGCCCCGGGCCCCGGTGACGGAGCCGCCGGCGCCTTCGTGCAGGCGGACCAAGGGCACCCTATAATGGCAGGCCAACTCCTCCGCGTAGACGCTTTTCCGCAGGCCGGCCGGGTTGGGCGAGCCGCCCCGGACCGTGAAGTCCTCGCCGCCGACGACGCAGAGCCGGCCGCCGATCTCGCCAAAGCCCAGGACATAGTTGCCCGGCGTGAAGCTGCCGTCTTCCTCGGCGACGCCGGCGCTCGGCCCGTGCTCGGCGAAGGAGTCCGCGTCCAGCAACCCGTCGATGCGGTCGCGGATGGCGAGCTGCCCCGGCCCCGATGGCGCGCCACCGCCGCCTCGCCGCCCATCTTCCGGGCCTCGGCCCGGCGCCGCTCGATCTCCTCGACCTCTTTCTCCCAACTCATGGCGATTCCTTGCTTTGGCATCCGATTCCGACGATGGGGCTCTAGATACCCCTGCGGAGCGCTCGGCACATAGTCAAAACATTGACAGAGTGTACCGCCGAGAGTACGTATGTACCGCGAAAGGTGCAAGTCTGGATGCCGAAGCCGGAGAAGAAGCTACCCGCATCGTTCTATCAGTCTCCGAACGGAACCGAGCCGGTCAGAGCTTGGCTCCGGCGCTTACCGCCACGGGACCGCGGAACAATCGGCTTGGACATCTCGACGATCGAATATCAATGGCCCGTCGGCATGCCTCTTTGTCGCGCCCTCGGGGATGGCCTATGGGAAGTGCGTAGCAATATCAGCGATGGCCGGATCGCCCGCGTGATCTTCGTCGTCGTCGATGGACGAATGGTGCTGCTGCACGGCTTTGTCAAGAAAACCGGGAAGACGCCGGACAGGGGCCGCCGCCTGGCGGTCCGTCGGAAGAAGGAGATTGAATGATGAGCGAAAAGGGACGTATCGGATCTTCCTTCGACGATTTCTTGAAGGAAGAGGGAATTTACGAGGACGTCACGGCCGGTGCCGTCAAGCGACTGCTCGCCCGGCAGATCGAGGAGGCCATGCGGGCGGACGCCGTCACCAAAAGCGAGATGGCCCGGCGGATGAAGACCAGCCGCAGCCAACTGGACCGCCTCCTCGACCCCGAGAACACGAGAATTCAGTTGGATACGCTTTACAAAGCCGCCCGTGCGATCGGCCGTGACATCCGGCTGGAGTTGGTGTGAGATTGCTTTGTCGGAGCGCCTCACGCGAGTTTCGTTTCGGCGAGACGTGTCACCATCGGGGAAATACGCATCGCATCAAAATCATGCGGCGTTTGCTTCCCTTAACCGGCGTCGCGAAGCCGGAATCGGTGATGCATGGCAGATTGGATCAATGCGCTATATCCGCTATAGGCGCTCCGGCCAGCGGCGGGAGGTGTGGAGGACGCGAAGGATCTGGACGCGGCTCTCGTGGATGCGATAGGCGACGACGTAGGGCAGGCGTGGGACGACCAACTCGCGCGTGCCGGACACCCTCCCGACGCGACCGATCTCGGGGTGGGGACCAAGACGCTCGACGGTGAAGCGGATCGTTCGATAGACCCGCATGGCGGCGGCCGCATCGTTGGCCAAAATATAGTCGATCGCGAGATCGAGATCCCTCTCGGCACGCCCGAGCCACTCAATCTCCACCGTTTCCGGCCGCCTTGATTCTGGCCTCGAGCTTCGCCATCACTTCGTCGTGCGGCACGAAGTCGCCACCGGCGTCGGCCTCTTCAACCGCCAGTTCGATGGCCTCGGTCATCCATTCGTGCTGGTCGAGATATCGCTTCAAGGCATCGTTGATCAGCCACGAGCGCGATCGGTCGAGCGATGCGGCGAGCGTATTCAGCCGCACCCGCGTCGTCTCGTCGATGCGAACCGAGGTATTTTTCATCTCAGTCGGATCCATTTGTAATACAATGTATTAGAAGGCATTATAGATTATTACGATGGCATTGGTCAAATGTCCGCCCGACATGCTACCAGCGAAGGCGGCACCGCGCGGTGCGACCGGTGCGCGCTCAGGGTTCTGGAATAGATGTCCGAATATTCAGAGACACGAAACGGTGGCGAGATCGAGACCGAGCGGTTGCGGCTGAGGCCCTTCACGGCCGCGGATGCCGAGATGCTGTTCAGCCTTTACGGCGATGCCAGGGTGATGGCGATCCGCAAGATCGGGCCGCAGACGCGGGCCGGGTCGGATGCGCAACTTCTCGACATCGTCTCCCACTGGCGGCGCCGAGGCTTCGGCCTCTGGGCCGTGATCGAGAAGGCGGGCGGGGCCTTCATCGGCGAATGCGGGCTGCGCGAGATCCAGGCGGGCGGGGCCGAGATCGAGCTCTCCTACGGCTTGATGCCGGAGAGCTGGGGCCAGGGTCTCGGTGGCGAGGCCGCCGTCGCCGCGCTCGCCTTCGGGCTGGAAAGGCTGGCGCTTCCGACCATCCACGCGATCGCCCGGGCCGATAACCGGCGCTCGCGTCGGCTGCTGGAGAGGCTCGGCTTCGAATTGGAGAAGGAATGGCTCTCGGGCGAAAAGCGCGTCGTCCGCTACGTCGTTTCCGCACGGGCCTGACGACGGGCCCGGGATGTCGCCATCCAGCCAAATGCGGTCGCTTCGAAACGAAGCGCCGCGTCGCCGTCTTTGCTAGCATGGGGGATCGGAGAGCGAGACCGGAGGGGATCGATGCAAGCCCAAGCGCGCGTGGTGGTGATCGGCGGCGGCGTGGTCGGGGTCTCGATGGCCTATCACCTGACCAAGGCCGGCTGGTCGGACGTCGTCTTGTTGGAGAAATACGAACTGACCTCGGGCTCGACCTGGCATGCGGCGGGCCTGTTGCCGCTCTTCAACATGAGCTACTCGGTCGGCCAGATCCACAAATATAGCGTCGATCTCTACAAGACGCTGGAGGCGGAGACCGGCCAGGACGTCAGCTTCCACGTCACCGGCAACCTGCGCCTGGCCACCAATCCTGAGCGCATGGACGAATACAAGCGCTATTGCGCCACCGCGAACACCATCGGCGTGCCGTTCGAGATGATCGGCCCGGCGGAGATCCGGGAACTCTGGCCCTTGTGCAACACGCAAGGGCTGATCGGCGCGCTCTATCATCCCGACGACGGCCACATCGCGCCCGCCGACGTGACCCAGGCGATGGCGATAGGCGCGCGCAACCGTGGCGCCAAGATCCACCGGCAAACCAGCGTCACCGCGATCCGCCAACAGCGGAACGGCGAGTGGCTGGTGGTCACCGACAAGGGCGACATCGTCTGCGAGCACGTGGTCAGCTGCACCGGCAACTATGCCCGCGAGACCCTCGCCATGGTCGGTCTGGAGCTGCCGGTGATCCCGGTCGAACACCAGTACATCGTCACCGACACGGTGCCGGAATTGGTCGAGCGCCACCAGGCGGGCCTGCCGGAGATGGCGGTGCTGCGCGAGAGCGACGCCTCCTACTATCTTCGCGAGGAGCGCCAGGGTTACATCCTCGGGCCCTACGAGAAGGGGGCGCCGGCCTGTTTCGTCGACGGCGTGCCGGAGGATTTCGAGCAGGACCTGTTTCCGGGCGACCTGGAACGGCTGATGCCGCATGTCGACGCGGCGATCAACCGGGTGCCGACCTTCGAGGCGGCCGGCATCAAGGACATCATCAACGGTCCCATCGCCTATACGCCCGACGGCAGCCCACTGGTGGGCCCGGCCTGGGGCTTGCGGAATTTCTGGCTCTCGGAAGGCCACAGCTTCGGCGTCACCGCGGCCGGCGGCGCCGGCAAGTACCTCGCCGAATGGATCGTCGAGGGCGAACCGTCGATCGACCTGTTGGACGTCGACCCGCGCCGCTTCGGCGACTACGCCAACAAGAGCTACACCAAGGCCAAGAACGAGGAGGCCTACGAGCACGTCTTCGTCATCCACTACCCGGACGAGGAACGCCCGGCGGCCCGGCCCGCCAAGACCAGCCCCTGTCACGAGCGCCTGGCCGCGCGGGGTGCGGTCTGGGGTCAGCGCTATGGCTGGGAGCGGCCGAACTGGTTTGCGCCAGACGGCGTCCCGGCCGAGGACGTCTGGAGCTTCCGCCGCTCCAACTATTTCGAGCATGTCGGCAACGAATGCCGGCGGGCGCGCGAGGCGGCGGCGTTGATCGACATCACCAGCTTCACCAAGCACCGGCTCTCGGGCCCTGGCGCCGAGGCCTATCTCGACCGCCTGGTGGCCAGGCGCCTGCCGCGAGCGGTCGGTCGCGTCAACCTGGCGCACGCGTTGACGCCGACCGGCGGCGTGCGCTCCGAGTTCACGATCCTGCGCGAGGGGCCGGAGGCCTTTTACCTGACCAGTTCGGGCGCGGCGGAACGCTACGACAACGATTTCCTGTCCCGGAATCTGCCGGCCGACGGCAGCGTTCGCCTCGACAACCTGACCACCAGCCTCGGCTGTTTGGTGCTGGTCGGGCCCCGCTCGCGGGAGATTCTAGCCAAGGTGACCGACGCCGAGCTTTCGAACGCGGCCTTCCCCTGGCTCAGCGGCCAGGAGATCGGCGTCGGTCTGGCCCGGACCTGGGCGCTCCGGATCAACTTCGTCGGTGAGTTGGGCTGGGAGCTGCATCACCCGATCGCATACCAGAACCAGATCTTCGATTGCCTGGTCGAGGCGGGTGCCGAGTTCGGTCTCGGCATGTGCGGCATGCGGGCGATGGATTCGCTCCGGATCGAGAAGTCCTACCGCATGTGGGGCCAGGACCTGACCCGCGAGTATTCGGTCCTGGAGGCCGGGCTGGAGCGTTTCGTCCATCTCGACAAGGGTGATTTCGTCGGCCGCGAGGCGCTGCTCGGCCAGCAAGAGACCGGCGTACCGCAGCGCTTCGTGACGCTGGAGGTCGAGGCGGACGATGCCGACCCGCTCGGCAACGAGCCGCTCTATCTGGGTGGCTTGATGGTCGGCCGCGCCACCGCCGGCGCTTACGGTCATGTCGTGGCGAAGAGCCTCGCGATCGGCTACGTCGGCCCCGAGTCGGCGGCGCTCGGTACCGAGTTGGAGATCGAAATCTTGGGCGATAGACGCTCCGCCCGGGTGATCCCGGAATCGCCCTGGGACCCGGAGAACCAGCGTCTCAGGGCCTGAGCGGGAGAAGACCCATGGCCAGGGAAAGCAGACGCGGCCGGGGCGGCGGGGCGACCGCGCGGCGGGCCGAGCGGAGCGGCCGGCAAGTAGAGCAGTTCAGCTACATCCAGCGGCGGATTCCGCTCTACGAGGTCTTGGACGAGGAGGCGCTGGCGATCGTCGAGGCCAACGCCGAGACCATCCTGGCGGAAATCGGCGTCGAGTTCCGCGGCGACGAGGAGGCGCTTGGCATCTGGCGCCAGGCCGGCGCCGAGGTCGAGGGCGAGCGCGTCCGGATGCCGCGCGGTCTCTGCCGGACACTGATCGCGACCGCGCCGGAGCGCTTTCAGCAGGCCGCCCGCAACCCCGCCCGCTCGGTCGAAATCGGCGGCAAATCGACCGCCTTCGCGCCGGTCTACGGCCCGCCGTTCGTTTTCGATCTCGACGGCGGCCGGCGCTACGCGAGGATCGAGGACTTCCGAAATTTCGTCAAGCTCACCTACGCGGCACCGGCGCTTCACCATGCCGGCGGCACCCTTTGCGAGCCGGTCGACCTGCCCGTGAACACGCGCCACCTCGATATGCTCTATAGCCACATCCGCTATTCCGACAAACCCTTCATGGGCTCGGTGACGGCGCCGGAGCGGGCCCGGGACAGCGTCGAGATGGCGAAGCTCGTTTTCGGCGATGCCTTCGTCGACGAGAATTGCGTCCTTTTGAGCCTGATCAACGTCAACTCGCCCCTGGTCTACGACGCCACCATGCTGGGGGCGTTGAAGGTCTATGCCCGGGCCGGCCAGGCGACCGTGATCTCGCCCTTCGTGCTGTCTGGCGCGATGGCGCCGGTGACGGTGGCCGGCACGCTGGCGCAGATCCTGGCCGAGGCGATGGCCGGCCTCGCCTTCGCCCAGCTCTGCCGGCCCGGCGCGCCGGTGGTTTTCGGCTGCTTCGCCAGCTCGATGTCGATGCGGTCCGGGGCCCCCACCTTCGGCACGCCGGAGCCGACGCTGGTGCTGGTGGGCGCGGCGCAGCTGGCTAGGCGGCTCGGCGTTCCCTACCGCTCCGGCGGCGCCCTGACCGCCGCCAAGCTGGCCGACGCCCAGGCGGCCTATGAAAGCGCCCAGACCATGTTGCCGAGTTTCTTGGCTGGGACCAATTTCATCCTGCACGCCGCCGGCTGGCTGGAGGGCGGTCTGGTCGCCGGCTACGAGAAGTTCGTCCTCGACGCCGACCAGCTGGCCGCCCTGCAAGTGCTCGGGCGAGGCGTCGATCTCTCCGCCGCCGGCCAGGCCATGGATGCGATCGCCGAGATCGGCCCCGGCAGCCATTTCCTGGGCGCGGCCCACACCCAAGCCCACTTCGAGACGGCGCTCTGGCGCTCCGAGACCGCCGACAACAACTCCTTCGAACAGTGGCAGGCGGAAGGCGGCCGGGACGCGCCGACGCGCGCCAACGAGACTTGGAAGGCGACGCTGGCCGATTACCAGGCGCCCGTGCTCGATGTCGCCGTCGACGAGGCCCTGCAAGCTTTCATGGCGAAACGCAAAGAGTCGACTCCCGACGCCTTCGTCTGAGTAAACAAGGCGAATTCACCGCCCGAAACCGATCCTAGGATTCGTTCCACGAAGTCGATTTTTTGTTTTTATTCGACGCCAATCCTGATCTAGTATCGCGACCTTTCGCTGGGCAATCGAGGGAGCCGGGCGCATGCTGGAATTGGTCTCGCGGGGGGGTGCCTATAGGTTCGGCTTCCTCCTGATCCCGAACTTCTCGCTGATCGCCCTCACCGCGGCGGTGGAGTCGCTCAGGCTCGCCAATCGGGCCAGCGGCGAGGAACTCTACGCTTGGCGATTGCTTTCCGCCGACGGAGAGGCGGTCGAGAGTTCCAGCGGCATCCAGCTAGGAGTCGACGGCCCGCTCCGGGGCGACGACGAGATCGCCACCATCTTCGTCTGCGGCGGCGCCGACATTCACCAGGTCGCCGATCGTGGCGAGCGCCCGCGACTGCGCCGCCTGGCCCGCCGGGGCGTCGGCATCGGCGCGCTTTGCACCGGGACCCACCTCCTCGCCAGGGCTGGTCTGCTGGACGGCTATCGCTGCACCATTCATTGGGAGAGCCTGGTCGGCTTCGTCGAGGAGTTCCCCGAGATCGAGATTTCGGCTCAGGTCTTCGAGATCGACCGCAACCGTTACACCTGCGCCGGCGGCACCGCGGTCGTCGACATGATGCTGGAGCTGATCCAATCCCAGCACGGCCACGAGCTGGCCGCCGAGGTCGCGGAGCAGTTCATCCACGAGCGTATCCGCGACCCGAGCGACCACCAGCGGTTGTCGCTGCCGGGCCGCATCGGTGTCCGCCATCCCAAGCTCCTGACCATCATCGAGAGCATGGAGAAGCACCTGGAGGAGCCTCTGAATCGGGCCGAGCTGGCGCGCCGCGCCGGGCTCTCGACCCGGCAGTTAGAGCGGCTCTTCCGCAAATACCTGAACCGTTCGCCGGCCCGCTACTATCTCGAGCTCAGGCTGCGCCGGGCCCGGCTGTTGCTGCTGCAGACCAACATGTCGGTGATGAACGTGGCGCTGGCCTGCGGCTTCGTCTCGGCTTCGCATTTCACCAAATGCTATCGCGCCTTCTTCGCCTGCACCCCTTACCGCGAGCGCGGCCAGCCGAAGGCCCAGAGCGCGCGCCAGTCGGGCGCTGCCGTCACCGGTTGAGAGAAGGCCCTACGCTCGGTCTGCGCGGCGTCGCCGCCCGCCGCGGCGGCCGCGGGCTTCGCCGTCGCCCATCGGCTCGCGGAAGCGGCGGATCCAGCGTCGACAGTCGGGGTCGTGGCCGGCCAGTACGTCGGCCGCCAGGACGCCGGCCATCTCCTCGTCGTGCAGCGGGTTCAAAATCGCCGAGGTCATGCCGGCGCCGACCGCCATGGCGAGGAAGGTGGCGTTCAGGGCGAGACGGTTCGGCAGCCCGAAGGAGATGTTGGAGGCGCCGCAAGTGGTGTTGACGCCGAGCTCTTCCCGGAGCCGGCGGATCAGTTGGAAGGCGGCCTTGCCGGCACCGCCCAAGGCGCCGACCGGCATCACCAGCGGATCGACCACGATATCGGCCCGGTCGATGCCGTGGTCGGCGGCCCGCTCGACGATTCTTTTGGCGACCTCGAAACGAACGTCGGGATCCTCGGAGATGCCGCTTTCGTCGTTCGAGATCGCGACCACGGCGGCGGCGTGCTTCTTGACCAGCGGCAGTATCGCCTCCAGCCGTTCCTCCTCGCCGGTCACCGAATTGACGAGGGCCTTGCCTTGGTAAACGGCGAGGCCGGCCTCCAGCGCCTCGACGATCGAGGAATCTATGCAAAGCGGGACCGCCACCAGACCCTGTATGAGCTGGATGCAGTCGGCCAAGATCCGGGGTTCGTCGGCCAACGGAATGCCGGCGTTGACGTCCAACATGCGGGCACCCGCGGCGACCTGGGCCAGGGCGTCGGCCTCGACCATCGAATAGTCGCCCGCCGCCATCGCTTCGGAAAGCTTCTGGCGTCCGGTCGGGTTGATCCGCTCGCCGATCACGCAGAACGGTTGCTCGAAGCCGATTCGCACCTCGGCCGAGGCCGAACTCAGCACCGTCTCGGTCATGGCGCTGCCGCCGCCTCGGCGCTGCCGCCGGATTTGACCAGGGCGGCCAGACGCTTCTTGTCGAATGCCGCCTCGAGGCGCTCGACCGCCGCCTCGACTTCCGCTTCCAGATCGTCGCCGCAAGGCTCGGCCGTGCCCCGGCGCCAGGCTTCGAGATAGGCGTCGTTGCCGATCAGACCGGCTTGCATGGCGGCGCTGTCGATTGCCGCTAGGAATCGGGGGCTGAGCTCGCGCCGGGCCTGCTCGCGCCCCGCCTTGGCGATCACTTGGGCCGGGATGTCGCGCCAATAGAGGACCACCAGCTCAGCCATCGGCCGCCGCCTGGGTCGTGGCTCGGTTCAAGAAATCGCCCAGTTCGCCATAGCCCGTGTAGCGGTGGGAATAGGCCAGGCCGAGGCGTTCCGCGGCCTGGCGGGCACGTGCTTCCAGATTTGCGTCCTTGCGCTGCGCCAGGTAGACGAGGTCGGTGTAGTTGGCGAAGTAGTCTTCCCGAAGCTCGGGATGGCGGTCGAGGCCGAGGCCACGGACGATCAGGCTCTCGAAATGGCGGGCCAGATAGTCGGTCAGGTAGAAGGTGCCGGGCCGGGCCTCGGCCAGGGCATCGAAGACCGCCTCGCCGGCATAGAAGCTGTAGCAGTGCGGCCCTGGAATCCGCTCGACCCCTTGCCCCGCCAGCATCGCGTCGAGGCCGCCGCCGGTGCCGCAATCGCCATAGAGCACCAAGATCCGTTCGAAGCCGTCGCCGACGGCACGGATCTTCCGGCGAACCGCGTCGGCGATCCGCTCCGGCCGGTTGTGCAAGATCGCCGGCACCGCGGCGACCTCGAAATGGCGCCAGCCGTTCGCCTCGATCAACGCCAACACCTCGCGGGCCAGCGCGCCGCAAGTGATCAACAGCGTCCTGGGCGCCGTCCCGGTTCGGTCCGGAACGCCATCGCCCAACGCTTGGGAAGCAGTCCCCATGGCGGATCTCGCTGCGACGATCGCCCAGCTCAGCAGCCGGCGGCGACGAGCCGCTGATTGTGGCGTCTGGCCAACATTTCTTTCGCCGTCTCGACCGTGACCGCGGCATCGCGGCAATAGGCGTCGGCGCCGACCGCTTCGGCGAAGGCCTCGTTCAGGGGCGCGCCGCCCACCAGGACGACGTAGTCGTCGCGAATGCCCTTTTCCACCAGCGTGTCGATCACCACCTTCATGTACGGCATCGTCGTCGTCAGCAAGGCCGACATGCCGATGATATCGGGCCGATGCTCCTCGATCGCCGCCAGGTAGTTCTCGACCGGATTGTTGATGCCGATGTCGATGACCTCGAAGCCGGCCCCTTCCATCATCATCGAGACCAGGTTCTTGCCGATGTCGTGGATATCACCCTTGACGGTGCCGATCACCATCTTGCCGACGGAAGGTGCCCCGGTCTCGGCCAGCAAGGGCCTCAGGATCACCATCCCCGCCTTCATGGCGTTCGCCGCCAACAGCACTTCGGGCACGAACAGGATGCCGTCGCGAAAGTCGATGGCGACGATGCGCATGCCCTCGACCAGGGCCTCGGTCAGGACCCGGTAGGGTGTCCAGCCGCGCCGCAACAGGATTCCGACCGCCTCCTCGATTTCCTGCTTCAGGCCATCGTAGAGGTCGTCGTGCATCTGCTGGACGAGTTCGTCGTCGTCGAGGGTCTCGAGGTCGAGATCGTCTTCAACGGCCATGGCACCAACTCCCCATCGCGCGTGGGCGGCGAAGAAACCGCAACGTTTCCTAGGTAGGATCGCCGCTGCCGCCTGCGCTATCTTTCGAGCGACAAAAGACGGTCGGAAAGCGACAAAACGACCCGAAAAAGCCGACTGGATACGCTGCGTTAGGAGATTTGTCCCGGCGCGGTCATCGGTTCGCCAGCGCGACCAGACAACTGGCCAGCACCCTGGCGCCCGCGGTCAGGTCGTCGGGCTCGGCGTTTTCGGCCTCGTTGTGGCTGATCCCCTTCTCGCAGGGCACGAAGATCAAGCCGGCGGGGCAGACCCGGGAGAGCGGGCCGGCGTCGTGCCCGGCGAGGGACAACAGCTCCATATGGCCGAGGCCCAGGGCCTCCGCCCGGCGCCGGATCAGCGCCGCCACCTCGGCGTCGAAGCGAACCGGGGCGGCGCTGGCTCTGACCTCGACGCGGACCTCGCAACCCCGCGCATTGGCCAGCGCGGTGGGCTCGATCGCCGCCGTCAGCCAGTCGATGGTCTGCTGCTCCGGGTGGCGCAGGTCGATGGTGAAGAAGACCCGGCCCGGCACCGTATTGGGCGAGCCCGGAAAGACCTCGAAGCGGCCGACCGTGAAGCGCACCCGATCGCTCTCGTCGGCAAGTGCCTGCTCCAGTGCGGCGACGATTTGGCACGCCGCCTTCAGGGCGTCGCGTCGCTGCGGCATGGGCTCGGTGCCGGCATGCGCCTCCGCGCCCAGGACCTCGACCCCGAAACGACGCGAGCCCTGGATGCCGGTAACCGCGCCGATGGCGTTGCCGGCCGCTTCCAGCCGCGGCCCTTGCTCGATATGCACCTCGAGATAAGACGCGACCGGAAAGCCACCCTGGCGCCGAGGCAGCTCGGCGAGGCCGGCGAGCGTCTCCTCGAGGGCGGCTCCCACGGTGACGCCGGCACTGTCCCGGACCGAGCGGAGCGCCGCCAGCTCGAGGGCGCCGGCGAAAACGGCCGAGCCCATGCAACCCGGCTGGAAGCGGCTGCCTTCCTCGTTGGTCCAGGCCACTACCTCGATGGGCCGCCGGGTTTCGATGCCGGCTTCGGCGATCGCCTCCAGCGCCTCGAGTGCGGCCAACACTCCGTAGGCGCCGTCGAACTTGCCGCCGGTCGGCTGGCTGTCGAGATGGCTGCCGATCAGCACCGGTGCCGCCTCGGGATCGCTGCCCGGCCGGCCGAGGTAGAGGTTGGCGACCTCGTCGATCGAGGCCTCGAGGCCGAGGGGCTTCGCCCAGTCGAGCATCAGACGGCGGGATTCGTTGTCGGCCGGCGACAGCGTCGGCCGGTTGACGCCGCCGTTGGCGGTGGCGCCGATCTCGGCCATCGCCATCAAACGGCGCCAGAGCCGCGCGCCGTCCACCAATTCCCCTATATCCCTCGTCTTTGTCGCCATGGCATCCACACTCTCGAAATGGGTCGAGCTCCTTGGTATCAGTCGCGCGACCGGTCGGCTATACTGGGGGATCGGCGAGATTAAGAATAGATGGAGGAGGAAGACGACGTCATGCGTTTACCATCGATGCGTTCGATCACACTCGGCTTGTTTCTGACCGCAATCGCCAGCGCTGCTTCGGCCCACGCGGGTGGCGGCGTTGCGACCGGATTGGCGGCGGGTCTGGTACATCCGTTGTTGGGCCTCGATCACCTGATCGCCATGCTCGCGGTCGGTCTCTGGGCCGGTCGGTTGGGCGGCCGCGCGCTCTGGCTGTTGCCGCTCGCCTTCATCGCGCTCGCGGCGGCCGGCGCGGGCGTCGCCTTTGTGCTGCCGGTGCTACCTATTGCCGAGCTGGCGATCATCGCTTCGCTGGTCGTCCTCGGTGCCTTGCTCGCATTCGAGGTTCGCATGGCCACCATATCGGCGGCGGCCCTGGTCGGTTTCTTCGCCCTCTTTCATGGCCATGCCCATATCGCGGACGCTTCGGCGGCCACTGCTTGGACCGGCTATGCGCTCGGCTTCCTGGCCATGACGGCGCTGTTGCATGGCGCCGGTATCGGCCTCGGCCGCGTGCTGGCGGCGGGTGCGCCGCGTTGGCTCGGCGCCATCGCCGCGATCACCGGTGGGGGCCTCGCCCTCGGTCTCTGAGGCGGCCGGGTGAGGGCGGCGCTCGGCCTGATCGGCCTCGGCGTCATGGGCCGTGCCTTGGCCCATAACATTCGGGAACGGGGCTTTCCCGTCACCGCCTGGGACGCGGCGCCCGAGGCTCGCCTCCGTGTGGCCGGTGAAGGCATCGAAGTGGAGGCCAGTCTCGCCGGGCTGGTCGCACGGCTCGGCCGGCCCCGGATTGTTCTGTTGCTGGTGCCGGCGGAGTCCCTTGCGCAGCCAGGCTCGGCCCCGACGGTGCCGGGCATTTCACCAGGATGCTGCACAACGGCATCGAATACGCCGACATGCAGCTGATCGCGGAAGCCTGCTTCCTGCTCCGCCATCTGGCTGGCCTCGAGGACGATGCCATGGCCCGGATCTTCGACGCTTGGAATCGTGGCCCGCTCGAATCCTACCTGGTCGAAATCTCCGCCGAGATCTTGCGTACCCGGGATGGCGAGAGCGGCCGGCCGTTGTTGGAGGTGATCCGCGACCGCGCCGGCGAGAAGGGCACCGGGCGCTGGGCCGCGATCGCGGCCCTGGCGGTGTCGATCGAGGACTGGCGGCGGGGCGAGCGGGACGCGGTGCGGGCCTGTTCCACCCTGAAGGCAAGCTATCGGGAGACTCTGCGGGCCGGCGGCGGGGAGACTTGCTTCGTCCCTCTCACCGGCGCACCCCAGCTGATCCGGGACCGACTGGCAGCGCGCGCCGGCCACTACATGCCGGCGGCCCTGCTGGACAGCCAGCTCGCCGGCCTGGAGCCGCCGGGCTCGGACGAGGACGCGATCACGGTCGATATAGAGGCCCCGTCCGAGACCGTCGTCGCGGAGATTCTGGAGCGCCTGGCGCCAGCGCTTTCCGCTACCCCCGGCCGTCTCTAGACTGGCGCGATGTCGCTTCGCCTCGCCTTTCTGGACGATGCCGGCCGGCTGCCGCCGCCGTACGATCCCGGGCGGGTGGCCCGCGGTTGGCTGAATTTGGAGGCGGCCGGCGAAGCCGACCCGGCGGTCGCGGACCTCGTCGCCACGCTCCGCGCCGAGGCGGCGGGCCAGGCGCTCATGGCCGCGGTCTTCGGCAACAGCCCCTATCTGACCCGGACGCTGCTTCGCGAGGCGGCGTTCCTGCCGACACTGTTCGGCCAGGCGCCGGACCGGACCTTCGACGCGCTGCTGGCCGAGACCGAGGCGAGCTGGTGCCACGGCCGGGACACCATGGCCGGCTTGCGCCAAGCCAAGCGGCGGGTGGCGCTGGCGGTGGCGCTCGCCGATATCGCCGGCCTCTGGTCGGTCGCCTACGTCACCCTTGCACTCAGTCGCTTCGCCGATGTCGCGGTGATGGCGGCGGTGCGCCGGCTGCTGGTCGAGGCGTCGGAGAAGGGAGACCTGGCGCTCGCCGATCCGGAACGGCCCGAGCGCGGCTCCGGCCTTGCCATCGTCGCCATGGGTAAGTACGGTGCGCTGGAACTCAACTACTCCAGCGACATCGACATCATCATCCTCTTCGACCAGGACTTCGTGCCCTATACCGGCAGCGAGACGGCGCAGCTCTGCTTCGTCCGCTTGGCCAAGGGCCTGGTTCGGCTGTTGCAGGAGCCGACGGCGGACGGTTACGTGCTGCGTACCGACTTGCGTCTGCGCCCCGACCCGGCGGCGACGCCGGCGGCGATCTCGATGGCGGCGGCCGAGCAGTATTACGAGAGTCTTGGCCAGAACTGGGAGCGCGCTGCCATGATCAAGGCTCGCGCGGCGGCCGGCGACATCGCCGCCGGCGAGGATTTCCTCCGGCGCCTCGAGCCCTTCGTCTGGCGCCGCAACCTCGACTTCGCGGCGATCCGGGACGTCCATTCGATCAAGCGGCAGATCCACAGCCACAAGGGGCACGGCCGGATCGCCGTCGAGGGCCACAACATCAAGCTCGGCCGTGGCGGCATTCGCGACGTCGAGTTCTTCGTCCAGACCCAGCAGCTGATCGCCGGTGGCCGCGATCCGGCCTTGCGCGACCGAAGCACGGCCGGTGCCATGGCGGCGCTGCAGGCGGCGGGCTGGATAACCGAGGGCGTGGCGGCGGAGATGATGGCTGCCTACCGCTACCACCGGAGCCTCGAGCACCGCCTGCAGATGATCGACGACCAGCAGACCCAGACCCTACCCAAGGCGGCCGACGGCATCGACCACGTCGCCCGTTTCATGGGCCATGGCGAGACGGCATGCTTTCGCAACGAGGTGCTGGGCCATCTGGAGCGGGTCGAGCGTCACTACGCGGCGCTTTTCGAGGCGGCGCCGGCGCTGTCGGAAGGCGGCAATCTGGTCTTTACCGGCAGCGAGGACGATCTCGATACGCTGGCCACCCTGGCCGGGCTCGGCTACCAGCAACCGGTCGGCGTCTCGGCCACGGTCCGGGGCTGGCACCACGGCCGCTACCGCGCCATGCACAGCGCCCGGGCGCGGGAATTGTTGACGGACTTGATGCCGGGGTTGCTGAAGGCGCTGGCCCAGACGGCGAGCCCGGACGCGACGCTCAGCCGTTTCGACCGCTTTCTGGAAGGCCTGCCGGCGGGGGTGCAGCTCTTCAGCATGCTGACCGCGCAGCCGGCGCTGCTGGACCTGCTGGCCGAGATCATGGGCTCGGCACCCCGGCTCGCCAACTATCTGAGCCAGAACGCGACCGTCCTCGACGCGGTTCTCGAAGCGGACTTCTACGCCCCGTTGCCCTCCCGGGACGCGTTGGCGAAGAACCTGCGTGGCGGCTTCGCCGCCGCCCGCGACATCGAGGACGTGCTGGACGCGACGCGACGCTTCGTCAAGGAACGAAAGTTCCAGATCGGCGTGCAGATCCTCTCCGAGGCGAGCGACGGCGAGAGTGCCGGTGGCGCCTACGCCGACCTCGCCGATGCCACCATCGCCGCCCTGCAGCCGGTGGTCGAAGACGCTTTCGCCGAAAGCCATGGCCGCGTCGCCGGGGCCGAGATGGTGGTACTCGGCATGGGCAAGCTCGGCAGTCGCGAGATGAGTGCCGGGTCGGACCTGGATCTCCTTTTCATCTACGACCACGTCGACGACGCCGAGGCCTCGGACGGCGACCGGCCGCTGGCGCCGGCGCATTATTTCGGCCGCCTCTCGCAGCGCTTGCTGAACGCGCTGACGGTGCAGACCTCGGAGGGCAAGCTCTACGAAGTCGACATGCGGCTGCGCCCTTCGGGCAATGCCGGCCCGGTGGCGACCCGCTATGCCGGCTTCGTCGACTACCAGCGGAACGACGCCTGGACCTGGGAGCACATGGCGTTGACCCGGGCCCGGATCGTCGCCGGCCCATCGGCGCTGGCCGGGCGCGTGACCCGGGCCATCGAGGACGTCCTCGAGCGGCCGCGCGATGCCCGCGTCGTCGCCCGCGCCGTCGTCGAGATGCGCCAACGCCTGGAGAAGGAGAAAGGTACGACCGACCCCTGGCAGCTGAAGCAGGTTCGGGGCGGCCTCGTCGATATCGAGTTCATCTGCCAATACCTGCAGCTGGTGCACGGCGCCAGGCGGCCGGAGGTGCTGTGCCGGAACACTGGTGCCGCCTTCCAGGCGCTGGCCGAGGCCGGTGTCATGGTGCCCGAGACGGCGGCGCGGCTCGGCGAGGCCTGGCGTCTGGTGCATCGGCTGACCGGGCTGTTGCGACTGGCCGTCAGTGGCGATTCCTTCGACGGCGAGGCGGCGCCCGAGGGTCTGCGCCGGGCCCTCGCCCGGGCCGGCCGGGTGGCCAGCTACAGCGCCTTGGAAGCGCTTGTGAAGGACACCGAAGCCGAGGTTCTGAGTGACTTCGAAAGCATCGTCGAACAGGTGGCAGAAGGTCGATGACGGGGTCGAGCGCGGCGTTGCCGGTGATTTCAAACCGCCAAGCGCGGCGGCTGTTGCTGGCCTCGGCAGGCCTCTTGGACGATCCCGGCCGTCGCTTCGACGACGACTGCCTGCTCGACCTGGTCGAGCGGATGGGCTTCGTTCAGGTCGACAGCATCAACACCGTCGAGCGGGCGCATCACCAGATCCTCTTTTCCCGCAACCAGAACTACCGCCAGGCGCAGCTCGCCCGGCTGATCGAGGGCGAGGCGGCCCTCTTCGAGAATTGGACCCATGATGCCGCGATCATTCCGAGCCGCTTCTATCCCTACTGGCATCATCGTTTCGCGCGCGAGCGCGACAGCCTCCGGGCGCGCTGGCGGAAATGGCGGCGCGAGGGCTTCGAGGACTACTTGAGCCGGGTCTTGGAGCGGATCGACCGCGAGGGCCCGCTGATGGCCCGGGACTTCGGCGCCGAGGGCAACAAGCAAAGCGGCGGCTGGTGGAACTGGCACCCCGAAAAAACCGCCCTCGAATACCTCTGGCGAACCGGGGCGCTGGCGGTGGCCCGGCGGGAGGGTTTCCAGAAGGTCTACGACCTGGCCGAGCGTGTCATCCCGGCCGCGCATCTGGGTCGCCAGCCGTCGGCGGAGGCCTTTGTCGATTGGAAATGTCGAAACGCGCTCCGGCGCCTCTGCTTCGCGACACCGGGTGAGATCGCGGCCTTTTGGGGCTCGCTCGACGCCGCCGAGGCCAAGGCCTGGTGCGAGCGACAGTCGGATCCGGCGCTGATCCGGGTCCTGGTCGAGCCGGCGAACGGCGGGGCGCCACGCCCCGTCTTCGCGGCGGCGGATCTTCTCGATCGGTTGTCGGAGTTGCCGGAGCCGCCGAGCCGGATCCGGGCCTTGAGCCCGTTCGACCCGCTGATCCGCGACCGGAACCGGCTCGAGCGGCTGTTCGATTTTCGCTATCGGATCGAGGTCTTCGTGCCGGCGGCGAAACGGGAATTCGGTTACTACGTCTTTCCCCTGCTCGAGGGCGACCGCTTCGTCGGCCGGATCGACTTGAAGCATGAACGGCGGGGTAGTGGCGCGCTGGTCGTGCAAGGCCTCTGGCTGGAGCCGAAAGTCAAGCTGACCAAGCGCCGCCGCGCCAAGCTCGCCGGCGAACTCGGCCGGATCCAGAAGTTTATCGGCGCCGAGAGGGTAGAGTTTCCACCGTCCGCGCCGGCGAGGTAGGCGGCGTACGGGCGTCGTGGCTACAGCGAGCGGGCGATGATTTCCTTCATGATCTCGGAGGTGCCGCCGGCGATCCGGTTGACGCGGGCGTCGGCCCAGGCGCGGGCGATCGGGAACTCCCACATATAGCCATAGCCGCCGTGTAACTGCAGGCATTCGTCCAGCAGCCGGCAGGTGAGATCAGTGGTGTACAGCTTTGCCATCGAGGCGAGATCGGTGTCCAGCTCGCCCCGCAGGTGCAGGGCGATGCAATGGTCGACGAAGATGCGGCAGATGGTGGCCTCGGTCTTCACTTCGGCCAGCTTGAAACGGGTGTTCTGGAACTCGGCGACGGCGCGGCCGAAGGCCTGGCGCTCGGCCGTGTAGGCGACGGTCTCGGCCAGGGCCTGCTCGATCACCTGGGCGCTTCTGACCGCCACCGTCAGCCGCTCCTGCGGCAATTGCTCCATCAGATACTGGAAGCCCCGGCCCTCCTCGCCCAGCATGTTGGTCTTCGGCACCCGGACGTCGTTGTAGAAAAGCTCGGAGGTGTCTTGCGCCTTGTAGCCGATCTTCTCGAGGTTGCGGCCGCGGGCAAAGCCCTCGCGTTCGGTTTCGACCAGGACCAGCGAGACCCCCTTGGCGCCCTCGCCCGGGTCGGTCTTGGTCGCCGTGATCACCAGGTCGGCGTTCTGGCCGTTGGTGATGAAGACCTTCTGGCCGTTGATCACCAGGTGGTTGCCGTCGGCAATCGCGGTGGTGCGGATGCCCTGCAGGTCGCTGCCGGCCGCCGGCTCGGTCATGGCGATGGCGGTGATCACCTCGCCCGTCGCCATTCGAGGCAGCCAGTGGCGTTTCTGCTCCTCGGAGGCGTAGTGGCGGATATAGGGGGTGACGATCTCGTTGTGCAGCGGGAAGCCGGGCCCGGTGGCACCGACTTTAGCCAGCTCCTCGATGACGACGCAGGAATGCAGGAAGTCGCCGCCGCCACCGCCATATTCCTCCGGCACCGAGCAGAGCAGGATGCCGGCCTCGCCGGCCGCCAGCCAAGCCTCGCGGGGGACGATGCCGTCCTTCTCCCACTGCTCGTGGTGGGGGGCGACCTCCTTCTCGATGAAGCGGCGCACGGTGTTGCGAAAGATCTCATGTTCCTCGCCATAGAGCGTCCGCGCCGTCATGCCCTCTCTCCCGTTATTGACCACGCCGTGGCGATGCTCTAGCACGGCCAGGACGGCGATGCCAACGGCCGGACCGGCGGTTCGGCCGGGCTCTGGAGGTATGCGCCATGGCGACGGGTGATCGCGACACGGCAGGCGTCATCGCGCCGCCGCCGCTGATTTATTTGGCCTGTATCCTGCTCGGCGTCGGCCTCGATTGGCTCTGGCCGGCGCCGTTCGCGACCGGCTGGGCGGGCGGCCTCGTCGGCGGTGGCTTGATCGTCCTCGGCCTCGCCACCATCACGATCGCGTTCATGCGTTTCAGAAGTGCCGGCACCGACGTGCGGCCACATAAACCGACGACCGCGCTGGTGACCGGAGGCCTGTTCCACCTCTCGCGGAACCCGATGTACACCGGCTTCGCCGTCGTCCAGCTCGGCCTCGCCGTCGCCCTGAACAACATCTGGATTCTGGCGGCACTGGTACCGGCCCTGCTGCTCATCCGCTTCGGCGTCATCGCCCGCGAGGAGCGCTATCTCGAGGCCAAGTTCGGCCAGGACTATCTCGACTACAAGACCCGTGTCCGCCGCTGGATTTGAGCTAGCCGTACGCCGACGCCGAATATCGGCACGATGCCTATACCAATTGGGTCGGTGACCTTGTCAGCATCCTTTCTCGATGAAGGGGCTGATTTCCGCCGGGACGGCAAAGATGACGGATGCACGATCACCTCTCATGCCCGCCGGAATGATCACGGGGTGGCCGGCCACGGGACCGCTGCTGTCGGTCTTGAGGCGCAGGTTGAACTCCCAGAATTGGCGTGCCGCGCGGTCTTCCGTGGTCACCGTGTAGGTGTCGCCGCAATGGCTGATCGTAGCGACGCGGTTGTTGGCCTGCAGTTGCTTTAGGTTGGGCATTTTCCCCCGGCCCATCATACCGCTCGGCTTGGTGCCGGCCTTCCGGCCCGAGGCGCCATCGCCGGCTTCGGAGACCTGGCGCAGGAAAGCGATCAGGTCCCGCCGCTGCTTGCCGTCGGCGGTGCCCCTGAACTTCATGCGGTTCTTCGGAACCAGGGCCTTGGAG
>PVBE010098489.1_pt1 | contig 28597 bp, 20 predicted proteins | sample 1631181 | NCBI WGS metagenome assembly PVBE01 (sample SAMN08397723, study PRJNA350692) | Marine metagenome, whole genome shotgun sequencing project. | isolation source: water | place: Pacific Ocean | collected 2012-04
TCCCGACCCCGATCCCGATCTGCCTCCGGATCCGGGCCTCAACGCGGGCTGGATCGGCGGCCCCTGCCGGAACGACGCCGACTGCGACTACGACGAGGGCTACTGCCTGCAGGATGCCGAGGGTTGGCCCCGCGGGTTGTGCAGCCAGGACTGCGTGCGCTTCTGCCCGGACCGCGACGGCATGCCCGTCACGTTCTGCGTCGACGACCTCGTGGTGGGCTCGGGCGGCTGCCTCCAGCGCTGCGACGACATCGCCTTCCCGACCAACCAGGGCTGCCGACCCGGCTATCACTGCGAGGCGCGGGGCCGCTACAACGAGCCGGAGACCCGCCGCGGCGTCTGCGTCCCGGGCGAGCCGCCTCCGCCGGACCCGGAGGACATCGGCTGCTTCGCGGAGATGGACGCCAACGGCCTCAACTACCGCGAGGCCGCCAACAACCGCGCCAGCCCGCCAGGCCACCCGGGGCTGGTCTGCGACGTGGCCGGCGCGATCCGCCTGTCGAGCCCGGTGCGCGGCGTCAGCTACACGTACTTCGACCGCGAGGATGCCGCGCCGATGTACATGGGCTGCCAGCTCGCCAACGCCCTCGCCGACCTGGCGGAGCTGCTGCGAGCGCGCGACATCGTGATGGTGGGGCACATCGGCACCTACAACTGCCGAGTGATCGGGGGCACCAACATGCTCTCCGAGCACTCCTTCGCCACGGCGATCGACCTGAAGTGGTTCCGCACCGCTGACGGGCATGTCTACGACGTCGAGGACCACTGGGAGCACGACCGCGCCGGGAACTTCCGCACCGCCGAGGGTCGCTGGCTGTACGAGCTCGCGCAGGAGATGCATCGGCGTCGGGTGTTCCACATCATCCTGACGCCGAACTTCAACGCCGCGCACGACAACCACTTCCACGTCGACCTGACGCCGGGCGGCCACTTCATCGCCGGCGGCGACAGTGTCTTCGGCCACATCGGCCCAAACCCGCACGGCGATTGAGTAACGGCTCGGGCGAGCAGCTGTACCCGCTCTGGATCGGGATCGTCGCGACCGCCTTCTTCGGCTTGCTGCTCTGGGACACGGGCGCGCCCGACGCACCGACCACCGACGCAGATGCGGCCGCCGCGCCGGACGCCGCGCCGCCGGACGCCGCGCCTGCGGCGGCGCCCGTTCCAAAGGACGCGGTCGTGTGGACCGTCGCAGGGCGTCCGTTTCCGAGTCCGGGTGCGCTGCGTTCGTGCCTCGAGAAACAGGACTACACGTCGGGCGTCACCGGCGTCGGTGATCTGACCATCACCTGGAAGAGCGTCGTACAGAGCGTCACGCCGGACGGCGACGCGCTGCGGTTGGCCACCTCGGTCGGTGGGCGCTGCTGGGACGCGGCCGCGCTGCACATCGCGACTGCATTCTGTCTTCGCGCCCCGGGCGCCACGCTGCGCGACCCGCTGCTCGGGATGACCCGGCAGGCGGACCGATGGCCGCGGCCTCGTGACGACGGGGGGCTCCCGCTCGATATGCTGGTGGTGATCGACGGCGATCCGCCGCGCACGCGTGGGCTGCGACGCTTCGGGCTGCCGGAGCTGACCGCGCCCGGCGTCGGGCCCACCACGCTCTACCGGGCGGTGGGCGCGTTCCTGGTCGGCTGCAAACCGAGCGCAACGGAGATCCCGCTCATCAGCGGTGGTCGGGCGACGCTGGTGCACACGCCGGGCGGCCCGAGCGTCGCGACGATACGGGCACCACGACGGCCCAAGCCCCGCGCGCCGACCTCCACCGCGGACCACCCACCACGCGCTCCCGCGATCCCGCGCCCACGCCGACCGAAGCGGCCGAAACCGTCGTTCCAGCCGGACTACCGATAGCGTCCGAGCGGGGTTAACCTAGCCCCGGTGGGGCACATCTACGATGACATCACGCAGACCATCGGGCACACGCCGCTGGTGCGCATCAACCGGATGGCCGAGGGATGCGGCGCCGAGGTCTTCGCCAAGCTCGAGTTCTTCAACCCGCTGTCGTCCATCAAGGACCGCATCGGCCTGGCGATGGTCGAGGCCGCTGAGCGCGCCGGCGAGCTGAAGCCCGGCGCGGTGCTCATCGAGCCGACGAGCGGGAACACCGGCATCGCCCTGGCGTTCGTCGCGGCCGTGAAGGGCTACCGGCTGATCCTGACGATGCCGGAGCAGATGTCGGTGGAGCGGCGAGCTCTGCTGCGCGGCTTGGGCGCCGACATCGAGCTCACCCCGACCGCCGAGGCGATGCACGGCGCGGTGAAGCGGGCGTACGAGCTGGCGCGCGAGCTCCCGAACGCGGTGGTGCTGCATCAGTTCTCGAACGCCGCCAACCCCGCAGCGCACGAGGCGACCACGGCGGTCGAGATCTGGGACGACACCGATGGCGACGTCGACGTGCTCATCGCCGGCGTCGGCACCGGCGGCTCGATCTCCGGCACCGGACGGGCGCTGAAGGCGCGCAACCCCGCGTTGAGGGTCGTGGCGGTCGAGCCCTCGGGCAGCGCGGTCCTCAGCGGAAAGCCACCCGGGATGCACCACATCCAGGGCATCGGCGCCGGCTTCGTCCCCGACAACTTCGACCGCTCGGTCGTCGACGAGGTGTGCACCGTCACCGACGACGAGGCGATCACCTTCGCGCGCCGCCTCGCGCGGGAGGAGGGCATCCCAGCGGGGATCAGCTCCGGTGCCGCGTGCAAGGTGGCGATCGACGTGGCGGGCCGCGCCGAGATGGCAGGCAAGCGCGTGGTCGTGCTCTTCGCCTCGAGCGCCGAGCGCTACCTTTCGACCCGCCTCTATCGCGACCTGGTGTAGGCCGCGACCGCGGCGGCGAGCTCGGCCGGCACCCCCACGCGACCGTAGCGCAGCGCCGCGCACGCCTCGACCAGCGTGGCCGGCTCCACGTGCCCGGCTTTTCGCAGCGCTCGAGCGTACGTCGCCAACGTGTGATGAGGCGCCCGCGGCAGGTGCAGGTGCTGCGCGAGGTGGGTCTCGAGGGCCGCGAGCGGCTCGAAGTCGGGCCCCAGCGGGCCGGCGGCGACCTCGTCCCGATTGCGGCGCACGAAGACCCAAGCGAGCACGAGCAGCCCGATGATGGCGGCCGCAGCGACGGCCTCGAGCAACGACAGCGCCGCGAGGCGCTCGAACGCGATGCCGAACGCGCGCCGCAGCGGGTCGACGAAGCGCTCGAAGAGGCCCGACTCGCGCTGCTGCTCACCCTGAAGCACTCCGGCCGGCGTCGTGTCGAGCGTCTGCCAGCGCCCGCCGAGCCACACCTCGGTCCAGGCATGCGCGTCCCGTTTCCGGACGACGTGGTAGCCACCAAGGGGGTTGAACTCGAGGACGCGGTATCCGGTGACGAGCCGCGCGGGGATGCTCAACGATCGCGCGAGCAGCACCGTCGCGCTCGCGAAGTACTCGCAATGTCCCTTCTTCGATCGCTCGAGGAACGCCAACGTCGGCTCACGCAGCCCGCGCACCCGCTCGGGCTTCAAGCTGTACGCGTAGTCACGGGCGAGCCGCTTGCGGATCGCCTCCAGCCGCTCGGCGTCGGAGTGCGCCTCCAAGGTCCATGCTTCAGCGATCTTGCGCAGCCGCTGCTCGCGAAGCAGCTGACGGTCGGTGAGCTTCTCGCGGACCGGGTGGATGTGGAGGTCGAGCTCGACCGGGGCGGCGACCCACGTGTCGCCCGGCGCTGCCACCTCGGCTACCCAGCCCCGCGCATCCCCGTGTGACGCGCGGGGCACCCGGACGATCCCGTACGGATCGCGGACCGCGCCCGGGAGCGCCTCCAACCGGACGGCGCCGAGCGGCAGAAAGAAGACCTGACCCGAATCGGGCTCTCCTTCGAAGCGAACGCTGCGCTGCGCTGCGCCGCGCCCCAACAGGACCTGGCCGTCGGGGCTCGTCTCGTCTGCGGTCGCCAGCTTCCGGTAGCGCCACCGCCCGGCCGTGTACTCCGAGTACACCTGCCCTCTGACGTGGTCGGCGTCACCGAAGACGCGCATCACCACTTGGGAGTCCTGGCTGATGTCCGACACGCCCCCGAGCCGAATCTCTCCGTCCCCGAAGCCCGAGGTGGCCGACCCGTCGCCGCCGAGATAGGGCTGGAGCGCCTCGGTCACGGCGGGCTCCGCGGCCGGCAGCCCCCAGCCGAGCCCCGACATCGCCGCGCCGGCGACCCCCAGCGCGACGAGCAGCGGGATGAGCAATCCCCTCGGGTGACGCAGGAGGGCTGCGAAGGTCCCGTCGGCGCGCATCGTCGCGACCATCCCGGACGCCAGGTAGGCGGCGACCGCCAGCGCAAAGGCGGGACGGGTGGTGGCACGCCCGAGGCCCATCAACGCGAGCATCCCGAAGCCGAGCGTGATGGCGTATCCGCGGGCGTCGAGCCGCCAGAAGAGTCGGGGCGTCACGAGCGAGAGCCACGCCACCGTGAAGAAGACACCGAAGCCCGGCCGCCTCGGGTAGATGACCGCCAGCACGGCCAGCGCCATCGCCATCGCGAGCACCGGGACCGCCACGCGCACCAGCACGCCTGGCGGCTCACGCTCACCGACCCGGCCGGCGAGCACACAGATGGCGGCGAAGAGCACGCCGAAGATCGAGCCCTGCTCGCCGCTGAAGGCGAGCATCCACGCGGGCACGCTCACCGCGAAGGCGCGAGCGGCGATGGCGGCGCGGGTCGACATCACGACAGGTCGACCCCGGCTTCGACGAGCTCGGCGGCGGTCACGACGCGCACCCCGTGGGCTCGGGCTGCCGCGGCCTCCGCCTTCTTCCCGGTCGCGAGGAAGGCGCGGACATGGGGCGTCGAGGCGAGGGCGCGGGCCAGGACCTGCGCCCGCTCCTCGTCCCAGCCGGCGAAGACGAGCAGCGCCGCGCCAACGTGGGCGAGACGACCGCCGAGGAGCACGCCAGCTTCCACCGGCTCGAGGCAGGCGTCGACGGGGGCGAGGGCGTCGAGCGCCGCCTCGAAGGCGTGCCCCTCCTCGCCGACGCGCATCTCGGTCGCGCTCTCTCCGGCGATGAGCAGGTCGGCCGCCGCCTCCTGTTCGAGGACCCAGCCGACCAGCGAGGCGGTCAGCTCGACCGCCGCGTCGAAGGGGACCCGGTCGTCGCTCGCGGCCTGCGCGTGGAGCAGGACCAGGACTCGCCGGCGCGTGGCCCGTCGATACTCGCGGACCATCGGCTGGCCGAGGCGCGCCCATGAGCGGGCGTGCAGGTCGCGGATGCGGTCCCCGACCCGGTAGGGACGCACCCCGAGCAGCTCGAAGGACTCGCCGGTGTGCAGCGACCGGCCGCGCTCCTCGGGGGGCTCGTCCACGGTGGGCGGCGAAGGAAGCCCGGACACCGGAAACACGCGCGGCACGACGGTGACGCGCACGCGCTGGCTGTAGACGCGCGGACCCGCGGCGAGCCCGAGCGGACGCACGGAGGCACCCCAGAAGCGACCGACGTAGCGTTCGCCGCGGACGTCGAGGCGCGCGGCGAGCTCCAGGCGCACCGTCTCGCCTGGCTCCAGAACCGGGACCGAGGGCCGGCGCCTGAGCCAGGTCCCATCCCACGGCAGGAACGGGCCGCGCACGCGCAGGGCGTAACGAGGCACGTCCGCGCCGTTGCGGACCACCGCGGTGAAGGCGAGGGACTGACCGGCGGCGACCCGCGGCGGGTGCTCGATGGTCAGCTCGAGGTCGTCGACCCGCGCGAAGCCCCGACAGAGGACGGCTGCGGCCAGCAATCCGGCGAGGCCGCAGAAGACGAGGTAGAGGTTCGAGAAGGTCACGTCGACGCCGGCCGCGCCCGCCACGAGCGTCACCACCAGCAGAACCTGGCCTTCCGTCGTCCCCGCCTGGATCAGGCGGACCAACGGGCCAAGCAGGCGCCCGGTGCGGCTGTCGAGGAAGTCGTCGATGCCCTCCGACGACTTCGGGATCAGGATGTAGTTGAGCTCGCGGAGGTCCACCGGCGGCGGCTACGTAAGGACGGGTACGGCGGCGACGACGTCGTCGACGATCTGGGCGGTCGAGCGCCCGGCGTACTTGGCCTGGGCGCGCAGCTCGAGGCGGTGGGCCAGCACCGGCTCGGCGAGTACCTGGATGTCGTCGGGGGTCACGTAGTCACGCCCGGCGAGCCACGCTCGGGCCTGCCCTGCATGGAAGAGCGCGAGGCTGCCGCGAGGGCTCGCTCCCAGCGCGAGTTCCTGGTGGTTGCGGGTGCGGCGGACGAGCTCGAGCAGGTAGCGCGAGACCGGCGGCTCGACGCGCACCTCGCGCACCGCGGCCTGCATCGCCCGCAGCGCGTCGCCGTTGGTGACCGGCTGGAGGGCGTCGAGCGGGTGCGAGCGCTGCTGCCCGTAGAGCATCTCCTGCTCGCGCTCGGCGTCGGGGTAGCCGAGGCGGATACGCAACAGGAAGCGGTCGAGCTGCGCCTCGGGCAGCGGGTAGGTGCCCTGGTAGTCGATCGGGTTCTGGGTGGCCACGACGAAGAACGGAGCCGGGAGCGGGCGGGTCTCGCCGTCGCTGGTGACCTGCCGCTCGCTCATCGCCTCGAGCAGCGCCGACTGCGTGCGCGGCGAGGCGCGGTTGACCTCGTCGGCGAGCAGGACGTGGGTGAAGACCGGCCCCGGCCGGAACTCGAAGCCGTGGTCGCCCGGCCGCAGCACGATGGCGCCGAGGATGTCGGTCGGCATCAGATCCGGGGTGAATTGCACGCGCTTGAAGTCGAGTTCGAGCGACCGCGCGAGCGCCCGAGCCAGCGTCGTCTTGCCCACGCCGGGCACATCTTCGAGCAGCACGTGCCCCTCCGCGAGCACGCCCACGAGCAGCAGCGCCAGCTCGTCGCGCTTGCCGAGGATGACGCGCTCGAGGTTGTCGAGCAGGCGCGCGCCTTCAGGTCGATCTATGGTCAAGTCGCTCGCAGGACGTGATTGCGAGCCAGACGGTTGCAGACGGCGCGGGCCAGCGGCACCACGGCGCTGCGCTGGCCGAGGACGGTCACGATGGCGCGGCCCTCGTCGCGGGCCGCGGACGCGTAGGGCGCGCTGACAGCGGCCCCGACGACGCCCTCACTCCACAGCACGAGCAAGTCGCAGCCCTCGATGCGGCCCTTGACACGCGCGGCGTGGACCGCGTCGTCGTCGTTGACCAGGCGCAGGTCGACGGGTTGTCCCTGGCTGAGGCCGCGCAGGGTCTCGTGGGTGCCGTCGCCGCCAACGACCAGGAGCCGGCGGACGCCGCCGCGGGCGCATTCGCGCACCATGCGGGCGAACCAGCGGTGCTGCGGGTCGCCTTTGCAGACCTCGCAGTCGGCGTCGTGGTCGACGCGCAGCACGACGCGCTCGTCGAGGCCGGTCACCTGGTTGCACACGGGGTGCGCGCAGGTTCGCTGAACGTTTCGGGCGACGAGCCTGGCGATGGCCTGGGCGTCGACCTGCCGGACGGCGCGGATGAGGGCGACGGCGCTGTCGCGGGTCTCGAGCAGCGCCCGCAGCACCCGGGATTGCTGGCGCAAGTCGCGGGCGCCGGCCTCCTGCAGCAGCGCCGAGAGGTTGCCGCCGACCTGCGCGGCGCGCTCCAGCTCGAGGGCGCGCGCGCGCCACGCATCCTCACGCTGCTTGGCGGCGTCGAGATCACCCACCACCGACTCGTGCTCGCTGCCGTCCTGCTCGAAGCGCGCGAGCTCGCCGCGCAACTCCGTGACCTCGCCCTGCAGCTCGGTGCAGGTGTGCTCCAGGGTCGCGCGCTCGTCGGTGACGGCCTCGATGCGCTGGCGCTGGGTGGTGCGCTCGAGCTGCAGGCGCTCGACCTGGTGGCGAAGCGCTTCGGTTTGCTCGTCGCCTGCACGCGCCTCCTCGGCCGCGTTGCGCAGCGCCTCGTTGCGCTGGCTCAGCGACTCATAGCTGCGCTGCATCGCGTCGAGCGCCGCCTTGGCCTCGTCGCGCTCACGCTCGGTCCGGGCCAGCCGCAGCGAGGCGTCATCGTCGACCGGCTTGGGCGGGGCGGACGTCGGGCTGAGGGCGGGCATGCCCGGGCTCGTCGCGGTGGTGTCGGGGATCGCCGACTTGCCGACCGCGGCGTCGTTCGGGAGGTGCGACTCGAGCAGCTCGGCGAAGCTCACCTTCAGCTCGCTGCTGTTGCGCTGGCCCCCACTGGTGTTGGAGCGCGGCCGGTCCGGCTGGCGGTGGCGCTCGGTGTTCCGATGGCTGCCGGTGTTGCGCTGGGTGCGGCGGGCGGCGGGGTTGGAGCTGGTCCGCCGGTTGCGGTCACCGCGGCCGAGCTCGCGGCGCGCGGCCTGTGCGACGTCGGCTCGGATGGTGTCGGCGCGGCGAGCGTTGGGGTACCCGTTGTGGCGCAACCACTCGAGAACAGACTGCTCTTGCAGTCCGAGCTCGGCCGCCAGCTTGTACGCCTTGGTCTTCAACGCGTTGTCCCAACGCCATGATACGGCGCGGTCCGAGGGTTGTCACTCAACGGTCAACGGGTGCAACCGCGCGGCCGCGGCACGGAATTCACCGAGGCTCGAGGCGGGTCGTGGCTTCGCTCTCGAGGAGCAGGAGGCCGCCGTCGCCGAGCACCCGGAACCCGAGGCCTGTCGTGGCTCTCGCGACCGCACGCAGCGTCCCGTCGGGGCCATCGAGCCAGAGGTGCGTGTCGCCGAGCAGGAGCAGCCGGTCGTCGCGCAGGACGCGATGCGTGCGTGCCGCCCCGACCTGCGAGACATCGCGGATCCAGCGCCACCCGTCCTCGGGGCGCTCGCTCGTCGCCACACGTCCATCCGCAGTGAGGAGCGTGACGCCGTCGGCGCCGGGCGCCAGCTCGATCGTGCCGGCCGGGGCTTCGACCGCGCGCCAGGAGGCGCCCGCGTCGTCGGTCAGGTGGAGCGTACCCTCGCCGAGGGCCACCGCGCGCCCGTCGCCGAGCCAGACCGCGGGCTGGAGCGCGGTCGCGAGCGTCTCGCCCACAGCCCAGCTGTCGCCCCCGTCGGCGGTGATGAGCACCTCGCCCCCGAGACAGCCGACCAGCCCGGCCTCGGCGTCGAAGCGTGCCCAGCGGGCGCGGCAGCTCGACGGGGGCGTGGCGTGGATCCAGGTGCCGCCCGCGTCTTCGCTGCGCCACAACAAGCCATCGCCGACCGCGACCACCGCGTGTCCGCCGACGGGCGTGACGTCCCAGAACGGGATGCCTGCGGTGCCTGGGACACGGCCCCAGCCGACACCGTCGACGGTGCGGTACAGACCGCCGTCGACCCCGGCGCCCACGGCGACGCGCGGATGGGTGACTGCGACGTCCCAGAGCGGCCGGTCGAGCAGGCGCGGCGCAGGGCCCGTCGTCTCGACGGCGCGGACCAGCCCACGCGGTGCACCGAGCAGAAAGCCCGCTCGCCATCCCAGCGCCGCGCCGCGCACGGCGGCGTTGACCTCGAGCGGCGTCCAGCTGCGCGCGCCGTCGCGGCTGACGATCGCCCGGCCGCCCGGAGACGCCGGCATGGCCACGACCGCGCCGGCTCCGTTGACGGCGACCGCGCCCAGGTCGTCGGCGCGCCGCGGTAGCCCTTCGGCGAGCGCCCAGCTACGGCCGGCGTCGCGGCTCACGAGGATCGACGGGGTGTCGAGCGGAGCTGTGCCCACCGCGACCACGGTCCACTTGCCGAGGAAGGCGACGTCGCGCACCTCGATCGAGCCGGGCAGCTCCACCCGCTCGAAGGTCTCGCCCGCGTCGAATGACCACGCAGCCTCGCCGTCGCCGACGACCACGACGGCCGCGCCCGAGGCGGCGACCGCGCGTGCGTCGATCGGCAGCTCGACGAGGCGGGCCGCGCCGACCGGGAGCGGCCCGACGCGCAGCGCACCATCCTGGCGGACCACATAGGCCTCACGTCCGCCGAACGCCGCGCTCCGGCAGGCAAAGTCGAGCTGCACCCAGGCGTCGCCGTCGCTCGTGCTCGCCCGCGCGGGCTCGTCGCCTGCGCAAACGAGCGCGACCTCGTGGCCGCTGAACAACCGCTCGACGCGGCTCAGCGGCGTGCGCAGCGCGCGCAACGTACCGAACACGTCGGCGCGGAACAGACCGCCCGTGGCGGACGCGACCAACAGCCCTTCCGGCACCGGCGCGAGCCCGACGACCTCGGTCGCAGCGACCACGCGACGGTGGAAACGACTCGCGACGACATCGAAGGCGTCTCGCGGCCACGCGGCGGGCAGAGCCGCAGGCGCGAGCCCCGGATCGACCGGCGGCGGCGCCGTCTCGACACGAGTGCCGTGGGGTCCGGTGAGATTCGCGGCCACCCGCGCCGGAATCGGCGTCTCGGTCGGCGTGGGCGCGACAACCCGTGCCCGTGGAGGTGGGAGCAGCCGACCGCGGTCGGCCGGACGCTCGTCGTCGGTTGCGCCGCAGCCCAGGAACAGGGCCGCCGCCAGGGCGGGGGGAAGCAATCTCATCGCGCGCGAGCGAAGTATAACAGCGCAGACCCCACCTCCGCAGGACTCCACTCACTCGCGCCTCTTCGTGCGACCACAATCACGGCGTGACGGAGATCACCGTGGCCGACGCCGCGAACGAACCCGACGCGGCGGACGCACCCGACGGGAGCGATCCGCAGGCGAGCGCTGTCGGTCCCCGGGCGCAGCCCCCGTCGGCTCGATGTGTTGGTTGCGCCTCGCGCTCGCTTTGCTGCGTCGGGTCGGGCAGCGGGGCATCTTCTCTAAGGGCTGCACGCCTGCCCGACGCCCTCCTCCGCCTCGGCCTGGTCCGGGTTCCAGACGGTCGGGCAATTGTCGTCGGCGTCGTCGATGAGGTCCGCGTCCTCATCTCCCTCGAGGCCCAGCGTCGGCAGGCCGTCGACGCGCTCGAAGCTGACGTCCGGGATGTCGTTTGTCTTCGTGTTCCGGTAGACGAGGTTGCCGCGCACCGAGTCGAAGTCGTAGACCCGCGTCTCGACGACGCTGCCGACGGCAACCGCGCAGCTCATGATCGGGCCTGCATCCGTGCTGTACAGGAGGATGGACGGCGCCCGGCTCGGACCCTGTGCCCTCCGGATCCTCAGCTCAGTGTACACCCGCCCATCTTCGCGCGGACGACGCTCCGAGAAGACCGTGTCCACCAACCCGAGACCCTCACCGGCGGTCGCGCAGTCCTGCTGGCCACGGACATGGCTGCGTTCGCGCGATCCCTGGTCAGCGCACCCTCGTACAGGCGTCGGGCGGTCGGTGCCTGGACGTTGTTCACATTGAGCAGCCAGAGGGTGGGCGGGTCGGCAACCGGGTCGTAGAAGAGCACGGGGTTCTGATTGTCCGTCGCGTGGGCGTCGCCGGCCAGCGCGTACGGCACCCCCTCCTCGAGCTCGAATGGGAGCTCGTCGGTGAACACGCGCTCGACGTTGGCGGCGGTATCGAGTTCGACGCGCTTCATCCGCCCGCGAAGGTCCACGTAGACCACAATGGGCTCGCTTCCGCCCTTTCCGAGCATGGCCATGCCGTCCGAGTTGGCGAGCGGGTCCATGATCTCGCGCCCGAGCGCGCCCAGCGCGTCCAGCCGGACTGACCAGACCATGCTGTTGTCGGGGTTGGCGGCCTCCGCGTAGATCCGCTCGCCGAACGGGACGCTGTCATCGTCCGCTTCGTCCGCGAACACCGGTGGCAGCTCGGCGGAGCCGGACTCCACGCTGAGCGCAGTGGGCTGCTCCTCCTCGCCGAGATCCGTCTGAGTCAGATACGCGAGCCGGCGCAAACGGAACACGCCGCGCGGGACATCCCAGGTGAGCAGGCGCTCGTTCTGCACCGACTGGAGCAGGAAGGTAGGTAGCCCGATGGGCGTACCGGCGGACACCGGGGTGGAGGTCGCAGAGGCGTTCCCGAGGTCGTCGAATGCGCGCACCCGGTACAGGTGCTCCTCGCCCTGCACCACGAACCGGTCTTCCACGAGCAACGGGCCGTCGTCGAGATCGGAGATGCAGGTCTCCAGCGAGTTGCATCTGCTCAGCTGGATCGGGTTCGGACCGGGCTCGAGGCCGGCGACGACGATGCGCGGTGCGTACGGGCGGGCGTCCCCGTCCAACACCGCTACGACGAGCCCGCTGCTGGGCGGGGGGTCGAACGCCTCGAGCGCCAGCTCCACCGGCCCGGCCGCCGAAGCGTAGCCCGGGATCGCGTCCTCGTCGGCCACGTGCCGGGTCGCGAGGGTCGGATCGTGCGTGTCGCGCAGCGCGTCCGCCGTGAGCACAGGCGAGATCCACGCCAGCAGGTCGTTGTCGCGATCGGCGTCGACCGCGGAGCCGTTGGCGAGCTGGGCGTGCACGGCGAAGGCGCCATCCTCGTCGAGTTCGAACGCGCGGACGCCGCCGACGAGCGGGGTCAGCTCGAGGCCCTGCGGGACCTCCGGTGAGCCGACCCAGACGCGCGCGTGGGTCAGGTCTTCGTCCCGCGTGATGCCCGCGACCGTCTCTTCACCGACGGCGGCCGGGACCAGCAGCCGCGCTACCCGCCGCTGGAGCGTCGCCTCGACCTCGCGGACCTCGTCGCGCGCCACGCGCAGCGCCGCCTCGATGAAGGGGCGATAACCATCGCCAACAGCGGTCAACCGGTAGCTGCCGACCGGGAGAACGACAACGAAGCGGCCGGATCGTCGTCGCCCAACGCAGCGACCGTGACGAGGCAGAGGTCGACGCTCTGCAGTGGTGCGTCGAAACCCGCGGGGAGGACGACCCTGCCCGCGACCTGCCCCGGCAACCCTGGCAGCACCAGCTCGGGGACCTCGGTCGGCTCGGTCCCGACGGTCAGGTCCGGGACGTTGACCGTGCCGTAGCCGGTGAAGGAGAAACGCAGTCGGTACGGGCCTTGCGGGACCTGCATCTCCCACTTCCCGTCCTCGTCGGTGAAGGTCGTGAACGGGCGCCCGAGCGCATTGACACGGATCCCCTCGTGGGTGCCGCCCGCGGCAGTCGACAGTCGAGCGACTCCGCGCAGGACCCACAGTGAGCCCCGTCACCCGGGCGCCGCGCACTCGCAGGAGCCGGACGCCGAAGCCGTCCGCAGCCGGCGCGCCTGCGGCGCACGCTCCGCCGCCTGCGGGCGTGACCCGGAAGACGTGAGTGTCCGCCAGCACGAAGTCGCGGGCGTCTTCGACCCGGATCCCCGTCGCCTGGAAGTCAGGCGCGCACCCATTCTCCCCGGCCACCCCCCGGGTGCCGCGGACGTCGTGTACACGGTTGCCCTGCGCGCGCACGCCGACGCCGCCGACGATGTGGATGCCCACGCCCGCCGCGCCCGCGCGCTCGATGTCACCGACCTCGTTGTCGAGCACGGCGCAGCCCGTGGCGCACTCGAGGCGGACGCCCGTCGCGACCCGCCCGTCCCCCGAGATCTGCATCCCCACGACCGCCGCGTGGTCGGCGCTCACGGTCACGACTGGCCTGCGGATCGCGCAAACCAGCTACGCAGTTGATCGTCGTTGTCTTCCCAGCGCCGTTGGGGCCGAGCAATCCGTACACGATGCCCGCCGGCACCTCGAGCGACACGTCGTCCACCGCCGTGAGATCACCGAAGCGGACGGTCAGACCGGAGACGCTCAGCACGTCAAATGCACTACTGACTCGTCCAGATCGCCCGCTCCCAATCCTGCGCCCCGTTGAGCCCCGTCCGCGCGCCGCACCGGTATCCGCCGTTCATCCGGTTGCCGGACGTGTGCCAGCACAGCCGGAATTGCGGCTGGTCTCGTGCGGTGTCGCAGGAGTTGCGGCTCACGGGCGTCCCCGGCAACACGAAGCCGATGCTGGTCCCCGTGCTGAAGTACCAGGCCACGCCGTTGTGGTTGTTCAAGTTGTTGTTGCGGTCACCGGTGTCGCGGAACACCTCGACGCGCTCACCCATCGCCAGCAGCTGCCAGTTGGCCTGATTGATCTGCCGGCAGCCGTACATGATGAGCTCGCCGTCGCAGGCCGCGAGGATGGGGTTGAGCTCGTTGTTGCTGCCGTAGGTGCTGCGGTGGCACTGCCGCCAGCCGCCGATGTCGGCTTCGGGCGTGTTCTCGAGGATGCCCTCGAAGGTGAACAGCCCGCCGCAGAAGCCGTCGATGCACTCCACGCCGTCGTCGCACGCGCGCCCGCAGATCCCGCAATTGGCCACGTCGTTCTGCAGGTCGAGGCACACGCCGTCGCAGACCCCGAAGCCGTCCTGCTCACACTCGTCGCCGGCGGCCGCGCAGCCCTCGTCGTCGGGCCAGTCGGTGTCGCCGTCCTCGTCGTTGTCCTCACCGTCCGCGCAGAACGGCGCCTCCGGCAGGTCCGCCTCGTCGTCGTCGCGCACCCCGGAGCAGCCGACGTCGGCGAGATCCACCAGCCCGTCGTCGTCGTTGTCGACCCCGTCGGCGCAGCGCACGGGGACCTGACCGCCGACGTTGTTCTCCGTCGCGTCGCCAGCGAAGCGGCAACCAGGGTCGTCGGGCCAGTCCATGCGGCCGTTCCCGTCGTCGTCGAGGCCGTTGGCGCATTGCGGCGGGAAGGCCGGGTCGTCCTCGTCACCGTCCCCGGCGAAAGTGCAGCCGGGGTCACGCGGGAAGTCGATGATCCCGTCCTCGTCGTCGTCCGCGCCGTTGCTGCACGCGTGCGGCTCCTCCGGATCGGTCTCGTCCCGGTGACCCGCGGCAACGCACCCCGGATCGAAGGGGTAGTCGACCAGGCCGTCGCGGTCGTTGTCGCGCTCGTCGGCGCACGCGGGCCGCCGCTCATCGTCGGCCTCGCTCAGGTCGCCCGCGGAGTGGCAGCCGGGGTCGGCCGGGAAGTCGGCCAGCCCGTCCATGTCGTCGTCGACGCGATTGCCGCACTCGCCCGGGCGCTGGTTGACCTCGTCGTCGTCGCCCTTCGCGTGGCAGCCGCCGTCGTCGGGCCAGTCGATGCGCTCGTCCTCGTCGTCGTTCTCGCCGTTGGCGCAGGCAGGCAGCTCCGGCGGGTCTTCCTCATCGAGCCCGCCCTTGGCCGCGCACCCCGGGTCGAACGGGTAGTCGATCGCGCCGTCATCGTCGTCGTCGATCTCGTTCCAGCAGGCCGGGATGGGGTCTTCGAGACCCGGGTCACGCTCGTCCTCGTCGTCGTCGTCCTCGCAACCGACGTCGTCGGCATCGAGGAAGCCGTCCTCGTCGTTGTCGACCCCGTCCGAGCAGCCGGGCGGCAGCCGCTCGCTCTCCACCGTCAGTTTGAACGCGCCGCCGAGCCCGAAAGCGCTGTCGACGAAGATGTAGATGTCGCCGGGCGGCATCCGCTCGAGCGCGATCTCACCCTGGCGCTCCATCTGTTGCTCGCCGGTGTCGCACGCGACCTCGCTGGCCGGATCTGCGCACGCCGTGCGCGCGTAGAGGATCAGGTTGTTGACCGACTCCTCGTTGCGCACCGAGAAGACGAGGTTCGCGTTGTGCGGGTTGGCGTAGCGGTACACGACCTCCTTCTGCCCAGGCGCGTTTCCGCACGTCCCGTTGAAGCTGTTCGTCGCGTCGTCCGCCGCCGTGCTGCCGAGCACGAAGGGCTCGTCGGCCGGGTAGTCCCCCGCCGCGATGCCCTGGCCGCAGACGTCGACCTCGTCGTTATCCGCCGCCGCCTGGCACCCGACGTCGAGCGGGTAGTCGATCAGCCCGTCGCCGTCGTTGTCTTCGTCGTCGGCGCACGCCGGCAGGATCTCCGGATCCTCCTCGTCGCGGTCCTCCGGCTCGACGCACCCCGGGTCCTGCGGGTAGTCGATGCGCCCGTCGTCGTCGTCATCCACCGCGTTGAGGCATTGGGCGAGCGGCACCTCGTCCACGCTCAGCGCGTACACCCCGCCGCGGCCGGTCGCTCCGTCGAGGAAGACGTAGTAATCGCCCAGCGCCGGGTGCTCGATGCGCAGCTCGTTGCGGGCCACGTCGTCGAGGGGTTCGCGACTGCAGGCGACCTCGGTGTTGTTGTCGAGGCAGGCGCGCCGCACGTAGAGCACGGTCTCGACCTCGGTGCCCTCGTGGGCGGTGCTGACGACGAGCGCTTCGATGGGCCGGTCGACGCGGTAGGTGAAGACCACCTCGGCCGCGCCCTGACCGCCGCAGGATCCGCGCGACTCGAAGCGCCCGCGACGCGAGTCGCCGCGCACGATCTGGCCAGCGTCGAGGTCGAGCGGGTCGTATTGCGCACCGCACGAGCCGGTCTCGCTGCCGTCCGCCGCGCTCTCACAGCCGCGGTCGTCGGGATAGTCGATCCGTCCATCGCGATCGTTGTCGCGCCCGTCCGCGCACGCGGGCGGCACCGGAGGATCGGTCTCGTCGGCGTCCCCGACCCCCGCGCAGCCCGGGTCGTCCGGGAAGTCGACGTTGCCGTCACCGTCGTTGTCGACGCCGTCCCCACATTGCGGCGGCGCCGGACCGTCCTCTTCGGTGTCGTCCCCCGCGGTGGCGCAGCCGATGTCGAAGGGGAAGTCGGTCTGCCCATCCGCGTCGTCGTCGACCCCGTTGGAGCACGCCGGCGGCATCGGCGGGTCGGCCTCGTTCGGGTCGGCCGGGCTCACGCAGCCCGGGTCGGCCAGGTCCACGCGCCCGTCCTGGTCGTTGTCGATGCCGTCACCGCATTGCGGCTGGATCACGACGTCGTCGGACTCGTCGTCGTCCGCGTCGCTGCCGCACCCGGGGTCGGCCGGGAAGTCGACGAAGCCGTCCGCGTCGTTGTCTTCCTCGTCGCTGCATTGCGGCGCCCGCGGATCATCCGACTCGTCGTCGTCCTGCGCGCTCCCGCAGCCCGGATCCGCGAGGTCGATGTCGCCATCGCCGTCGTTGTCCTCACCGTCGTCGCATTGCGCCGGACCGCCCGCATCCGCCGCCGCATCCGCCGCCATCATGTCGGTGCCGCCGCCACCACCCGCGCCACCGCCCCCGCCGCCGCCACCGTCGGCCGGCAGCACCACGACGCGCGTGTCCTCTTCCTTCGAACTCGATGGCGGCACGCAGGCGAACGCCAGGCACGTAGCGAACGTGACGATGATCTTCTTCAACGCAGACCCTCCCCGGTGCGCGACGCGAGAGCATACGCCACGCCCGGGGGCCGACCGAAGCCTCGCAGCGATCCCCGGGGCGCCGGAGCCTTCAGCGTCGCGGTCTCGCACGAAGCTGCTGGAGAGCGCGCACGAGCTTTGGGTTGGTTGGGTCGGCCTTCACCAGTCGCTCCAGTCGGGCTGCCCAGCGGCGCTGGCTGCGCATGGAGTTCCGGACCTTCCTCAACGCGGTAATGCTCGTGCCGGCGCAGGTCGTTCACACGGGTCGAGTGGTCTGCCCTGATGGTGATCGGAATTCTCGTGTTCGCTTTCGACGACTACGCCAGTTACGCGTTCACGGGCGGTCTGAATCTGGAAGCTCGATAGCGTCCGCACTGCAGGTCGCTGCAGGCGTTGGCCGACTGATCTCCTTGACTCCGCCGGCTGAGTCGCTATTAACCGCCGGTCGACGGAATTCGACACCGGAGGGCGGCGGTTGACCGCTCCCTCGGGGGTCCAGGCACGGGAGCAACCAGCGAAGATGATCGCGGTTCAGAAGCTGACCAAGAAGTACGACAAGATCGTCGCACTCGACGACGTCTCCTTCGACGTCGAGAAGGGCGAGATTGTCGGTCTGCTCGGCCACAACGGGGCGGGCAAGACCACGGCGATGAAGATCATGACCGGCTTTCTCGAGCCGACGAACGGGACCGTCTCGGTCGGCGGCATCGACGTCCAGAAAGACCGGATCGGCGTGCAGAAGCAGATCGGGTATCTGCCGGAGAGCGCCCCGCTCTATCCGGAGATGCTGGTGCAGGAGTACCTGCAGATGATGTGCGACCTGCGCAGCCTCCCGCGGGAGGCGCAGCGCAAGGCCATCTCGCGCGCGGTCCACGCCACCGGGCTCGAGCCGCGGCTGGTGCAGCCGATCGGCACCCTCTCGAAGGGGTTCCGGCAGCGCGTCGGGCTCGCCCAGGCCATCCTGCACGACCCCGACCTGTTGGTGCTCGACGAGCCGACCAACGGCCTCGACCCGGTGCAGATCGTCGAGATTCGCGCGCTGATCAGAGATCTGGCCAAGACCAGCACGGTCATCCTCTCGACCCACATCCTCCCGGAGATCGAGGCGGTGTGTGACCGCGTGGTCATCCTCATCGACGGCCGGGTGGCCGCAGACTCCAAGCTCGACGATTTGCTCGCGAGCAACGAGGTGCGCATCGCCGTGGCCGAAGGCACCGACGACGTCGCCGGCGTCCTGCGCGGCGTCGAGGGCGTGAGCGGAATCAAGGACGACCACGACTCGTCCGACGGATTCGCCCACTACCGCGCCACGGTGACGGGCCCCCAGGTGCGCCCCGCCATCGTGAAGGCGGCCATCGAGGCAGGTTGGGACCTCGGCGAGATCACACCGCTGAGCCCGAGCCTCGAGACGGTCTTCCGCGACCTGCATCACGACCACGTCGCGAAGATGCGCGGGAAGGGAGCGGCAGCATGAACCAAGGCATCCGCATTACCGCTCGCAAGGAGCTGCGCTCCTTCTTCCTGTCGCCGGTGGCGATCATCTTCCTGGGGCTCTTCCTCGCCGCGACCTGCTTCGAGTTCTTCACGGTCTCGAAGTTCTTCGCCCGCAACCTCGCGGACGTGCGGCCGATGTTCGAGTCGCTCCCGCTGCTGCTCATCTTCCTGGTGGCGGCGGTGACGATGCGCCAATGGAGCGAAGAGCAGAAGATGGGCACCCTCGAGGTGCTCATGACGCTGCCGATCAAGACATCGGACCTCGTCATCGGGAAGTTCCTCGCGGCGCTCGGCCTGATCGCCGTCGCGCTCCTACTGACGCTCCCGCTGCCGATCAGCGTCTCGATGATGGGCGAGCTCGACTGGGGCCCGGTCTTCGGCGGCTACGTCGCCGCGCTGCTGCTCGCGTCGACCTACATCGCCATCGGCCTGTGCGTCAGCGCGCTCACGAACAACCAGAACGTCGCCCTGATGGGCACGGTCATCATCTGCTGGATTCTCTACAGCCTCGGCAGCGACACCATCGCCGGCCTCTTCGGCCACGAGGGCGCCGAGATCGCCCGATCGCTCGGGACCGGCAGCCGCTTCGCCAGCATCGAGCGAGGCGTGCTCGACGTGCGCGACCTCTTCTACTACGGCAGCCTCACCGGCTTCTTCCTCGTGCTGAACGTGTACGTGCTCGAGGCGAAGCGCATCGAGAGCTGGGCCAACAAGCGGACCTGGCTCACGCTGGTCCTGCTCTCCGGCCTCAACGTGCTCGCCGGCAACCTCTGGCTCTACCCCGTCACCCAGGTGCGCGCGGACCTCACCGCCGACGGCGAGTACAGCATCTCCGACGTGACCGAGGACATGCTGCGCAACCTCGACGAGCCGCTCGTCATCACCGGCTACTTCTCGGAGAAGACCCACCCGCTGCTCGCCCCGCTCGTCCCCCGCATCCGCGACTTCCTGCGCGAGTACGAGGTCCGCGGCGGCGAGAACGTCACGGTGCGCTTCATCGATCCGACGAAGGACGAGACCATCGAGGAGGAGATCAACGAGCAGTACGGCATCAAGTCCGAGCCGCTCGCCGCCTCCGGCCGCCACGAGCAGTCGGTGGTCAACTCCTACTTCCACGTGCTCGTGAAGTACGGCAGCGCCTACGAGACCCTGGGCTTCCGCGACCTCATCGAGGTGCACGCCGACGACAAGGACGTCTCCGTCCGCCTGCGCAACCTCGAGTACGACATCACCAAGTCCATCAAGAAGGTCAGCCAGGACTTCCAGAGCATCGACGCGGTGCTCGCCCGCGCCAAGGGCGGCGCCACCCTCACGGCCTACATCTCGAAGGAGAACCTGCCGGACGAGTTCAAGGAGGTCCCGAAGCGGCTCGAGAAGGTGGCCGGCGAGCTCATCGAGAAGAGCGGCGGCACCTTCAAGTACGTCGCGACCGACCCCGCCACCGATCCGAACCTCGCCCGCGATATCGCCCAGAAGTACGGCTTCCGGCCGATGGCGACCGACCTGTTCGCCGAGAACCGCTTCTATATGCACCTCGTGCTGGAGGTCGGCGGCAAGGCGTCGCTCATCTTCCCGCAGGGCGACATGTCCGAGGCCGACATCCGCTCGGCTGTCGAGGCGGCGGTCAAGCGCGGCGTGCCCGGGTTCCTCAAGACGGTGGCGATCCTCACCCACGAGCCGCCGCAGAAGCCGCAGAACCCGATGATGCAGCAGATGGGGATGCCGCCTCAGCAGAAGGCGGATTACCGGGCGCTCGAGCGCAGCTTCCGCCAGGACTTCGAGGTCAAGCGGGTCAAGCTCGACGACGGCGTCGTCCCGGCCGACATCGACGTGCTCATCGTCGGCAAGCCCGGCACGCTCGGCGACAAGCAGAAGTTCGCCATCGACCAATACCTGATGCGCGGCGGCGCGGTGCTGGTGATGGCCGGCGCCTTCGACATCGAAGCCAACCAGAACGGCATCAGCGCGAAGCGCACCGACCCCGGGCTGCTCGAGCTGCTCGAGACCTACGGCGTCGAGATCCAGGAGCGCTTCGTGATGGATCCGAAGAACACGAAGTTCCCGGTGCCGGACCCCCAGCGGCGCGGCGGTTTCGTGATTCAGCGGATCAAGCTCGTCCCCTACCCGTTCTTCCCCGACATCCGCCGCGAGGGCTTCAACCGGGAGCACGTGGCGATGGCCGGCTTGCAGTCGGTGGCGCTCACCTGGGCGTCACCGCTGAAGCTGAAGGACGCCCCCGAGGGCGTGAGCGCCGATGTGCTGCTCTCCTCTTCCGAGGGCAGCTGGTCGACGACCTCGACCGAGCTGCAGCCCGACTTCGAGCGCTTCCCCGACCACGGCTTCGGCATCGAGGACGGCGAGGAGACCGGCAAGCAGCCCGTCGCGGTGGTCCTCGCCGGCACCTTCGCCAGCCACTTCGCGGAGAAGGACTCGCCGCTCTTCGGTCCCGACGCCAAGCCCGAGGGTGACCTCAAGGAGAAGGCGGACCGCACCGGCCGCACGTTGAAGAAGTCGACGCCGGACGCGCGCCTGGCGGTGGTCGGCTCCTCCGAGTTCGTCAGCGACCTCGTCACGCAGCTCGGTGGCCAGATCGGCGGCGGCACCTACCGCGGCAATCCGCTGCTCCTGCGCAACCTCGTCGACTGGGCCCTCGAGGACACCGACCTGCTCAGCATCCGCTCGGCGGGCGCCTTCGCGCGCACCCTCGAGTCGATGGACGAGGACACGCGGTGGAGCTATGAGCTCTGGAACTACGTCTTCGTCATCCTCGCGCTCTTGGCCGTGCTCGGCCTCTCCCTGACGCGGCGACGGCTGGCGAAACCCATCCCCCTGGACCGGGAGGAGAAGGCGTGAGCAAGGCGAACACCATCCTGGCGGGACTCCTCGTCGTGCAGCTCGGCCTGGCCGCTTTCACGTGGGCCGGCGGCACCCGGCTCGGGGGCGCGACGGACACGCAACCGTTGGTCGAGGGCGATCCGAGCGACGTGACCGAGCTCGAGATCACCGGAACGGCGAAGGACGACAAGCCGGCGCGCACCCTGAAGCTCGTCAAGACAGGCGACGCGTGGGTCGTGAGCACCGCCGCCGACTTCCCGGCCAAGACCGAGAAGGTGGACGAGATCGTCAAGAAGCTGGTCGAGGCCAAGGTGCGCGAGCCGATCGCGACCCACAAGGCGAACCACGCCGCGCTGAAGGTCGGCGAGAAGACCTTCGAGAAGAAGGTTCGGGTCAAGATCGGCGGCAGCGACGTGAACCTCGTGGTCGGCAGCGGCAAGGGCACCAGCATCCACGCCCGCCACGACGGGAAGGACGAGGTCTACCTGGCCCGCGGCGTCTCGGCCTGGGCCATCAGCGACCGCGTGTCGAGCTACGTCGACACCGAGTACGTCAAGGTCGAGGACCCCTCCGAGGTGTCGGTCCAGAACAGCAAGGGCACGATCAACCTCGTCCGCAACGACGCCGGCAAGTGGAGGGTCACTGAGCTCGCCGCCGACTCCGACGTCGACGACAGCCGGGTCAGCGCCTTCGTGAGCAGCGCCCGCTCGATCCGCCTCTCCGAGCCGGTCGGCAAGGAGATCAAGCCCGCGTACGGACTGGCAGACGGCGTGCAGGTCATCCTCAAGACGAAGGACAAGACCGTGAGCTACGCCATTGGCGCGACCGACGGCGACCACGCGTACGTGAAGGCCGACAACAGCGAGTACGTCGTGAAGGTGTCGAAGTTCTCGGTCGAGCGCCTGCGCGACCAGACACCCGACAAGTTCATCAAGGAGCCAGGGAAGCCCGGCCCGCCCGGTGGGATGCCCGGTGGGATGCCCGGGATGCCCCGAGGCATGCCCGGTGGGATGCCACCTGGGATGATGCCACCGCGTTAGTGACCCGCGCGCGAGCGCCCATCGCACGATATCCGCGTTACAGTGCGCGGATGGACGAGTCGACGACAGCCGCGGTTCCGACCAACCCGTGGGCCTACGCGGGCGCGATCCTGCTGATGGTGATCCCCTTCGGGCACCTCTTCATCGTCGACATCTCGATCAACTTCCTGCTGGGCACCATGGTGACGTTGTCGCCGGACGCGGCCGCGCTCGATGCGATGCGCGCGACCACGGCGGATTGGGGTTGGGTGGGGCGCACCACGCTCTACCGCGGCTTCTCCGGGTTCTCCCTGTGGCTCGTCTTCTCCTTCCTCTTCCTCGGTGGGTACACGCTGCTGGTATTGCGCCACACGCAGGTGGGCGACCTGCTCCGTCGTCGAGCCCTGCAGCTGTGCCTGGTGCTGTGCGTGGTGTTCACGAACCTGGCGGTGGCGTGCTTCATCCTGGCGCCCGTGTTTGCGGGCAGCCTGGGTGTCGTCTTCTTCGCGCTCGCCCTGCGCCGCGAGCCGCGATGAGCGAACGGCGGGCGACGACGCGCATTCAGCGGGCGGTCGAGCAGACGCATCCGTGGCAGTACTCGGCGGTGGCAGTCGTGCTGACGGTCGGCATCACGTCCACGATGAGCGTCTTCTTCCACGGGTACGTCACGGACGATTACCTCATCACGGGGGCGGTCGCCGCGGCCCTCGTCTCGTACCCGATGATGTGGGTGGTCTACGTCTACCAGCGGCGGCTGCGCGAAGAGATGGACGAGCGGGCGGCGATGGAGCAGCGGCTGCGCGTCAGTGGACGCATGGCGACGGTGGGCACCCTCGCGGCGGGGGTCGCCCACGAGATCAACAACCCGCTGGCGTACGCGGTGTTGAACCTCGAGGTGCTCGCCGAGCGGGTCGACGAAGGCGCCGTCACCGACCCCGAGACGCGCAGGGAGATGGAGGAGCTGCTCGACGACATCCGCCACGGCGTGGAGCGCGTGCGCGACATCGTGGCGGACCTGCACAGCTTCTCGCGACCCGTCGACGAGACGCCGAAGCCGGTGCACCTCGAAGCGTGCATCGACTCCGCGGTCAAACTGGCGAAGCTCGAGCTGCGCCACAACGCGCGCCTGGTAGTGGAGCTCGGCGAACTGCCGCCCGTAGTTGGCGTCGACGGGCGGCTCGCGCAGGTCTTCCTCAACTTGCTCGTCAACGCCTCGCAGGCGCTGCCACCGGGCGATCCGGACAGCCACGAGGTGCGCATCGCGGCCGCCGTCGAGGGTGACAGCGTGGTCGTGTGGGTCAGCGACGACGGTCCGGGCGTCCCACCCGAGCTGCGGGGGCGCATCTTCGACCCCTTCTTCACGACCAAGGGCCCGCGCGAGGGCACCGGCCTCGGCCTGTCCATCTCGCACCACATCGTCGCCGACCTCGGCGGGGAGCTGACGCTCGAACCCTCCGAGTCCGGCGCCGTGTTTCGCATCGCCCTACGCCGCGCCACGGAGCCCGCCGAGCGGCCCTGATCCGCATCATAAGTCCGCTTTGCATCGAACCCGGACGCGTTGCCATGTTGATGAGTGGCGGCTACGGGGGTGGCACGATACGACAGATGTGGAAGAGCGGACGCTGGGCGTTTGCGTTGGTGTGCTGGTTCTCACTGGGCTGCCGAGGCTGTGGCTGCGGCGACGACGACTCCGGAGGCAGCGGCAAGTCGAGTGGCTCGAGCTCGTCTGGCTCGTCTGGCTCGTCCAGCTCCTCCGGCGGCGGTTCGTCCTCCTGCGGCGGCGGCACGGACTACGACGGGGACGGCGACCGGTCAGGCGCTTGGTTCGAGCCAGAAGACTGCGACGACCGGGACCCGCACATCGGTCCGGGACGCGACGAGATCTGCAACGACGTGGACGAGGACTGCGACGGTGTGGTCGACGAGTTCCACGAGAAGCTGTTCGTAGATGACGACCGGGACAGTTACGGCGGGGCGCGCATCCGATCGGTCTGCGAGGAGATGGCCGGGACCGTCCGGCGCGGCGGCGACTGCGACGACAGCGACCGACAGGTGCATCCGACCCGCCGCGAGCTGTGCAACCAGGTGGACGACGACTGCGACGGCACCACCGACGAGTCACGCGAGCTCCGGGGTTACATCGACCGGGACGGCGACGGGTGGGGAAGCGAACGGGCCCCGATGACGGTCTGCGCCGAGGGCGGGAACGCCCGCCGAGGCGGGGACTGCGACGACCGCAATCCGAATATCCATCCCGAAGCAGGTGACCCGTGCGACGGGCGCGACCGCGACTGCGACGGAGAGATCGACGAGGACGGCGAGCAGATCTGGCGCGACGACGAAGACGGCGACGGGTTCGGCAACCCCAATCGGTCGTACCGGGGGTGCGGCCGCCCGGACCAGGTCCTCGACGCCACCGACTGCGACGACTCCGACCCGCTGCTCGTACCGTCCAGCGACGAGCCAGCGACACCCCTGCACTGCGGCGCCGGCGTGGTCTTCGAGCAGGACCCCGAGTTCGCTTCCGAGCTCACTGCCGTAGAGAGCGAGGCCTGCGCCTCCCACGCGCTGCTCGAAGCAACGCCGGACGCGCTCCCCGGCGGGGTGCTGACCGTCTGGGTACCAGAGGAGCCGGTGTCGTCCGCTGGGGGGGTTCCTGCTCGCGCCCGTCGCCGCGCCGTTGGACGTCCGCGTCACGCTCTCGCTGCTCGACACCGACGATTGCATGGTGTCCACGCCGACGCTCGACGGACCGTTCGCGGCCGCCGACCCCATCGTTCTGCCGGTCTCGGCGTTGGAGGGCGAGTGCGCCCTGGACGAAACGCAGATCGCCGCGGTCGAAATCCGCTTCGAGGGCGAGGCCGAGCTCCCGGTGCGCGTCGGACCGCCCTCCATCATCGAACGCGAGGCGCTGGTGCCTCGCACGCCTCGACGGGTGTGTGTCGCGCCGGACGACGAAGCCGCGCTGTCCCTCGCCGGGCGCCTGCGCGCCTCGACGGACAACCAGGGGCTGCTCCCGTCGGACCAGGAGGGCTTCTACGACACCGAGCTCCAGGCGCTGCTCGCGCTCGCCTTCGACGCCGAACGCCGGTCGAGCCCGGGTGAGGCCCAGATCGAGGCTGCCGAAGCCGTGGTCCTCGGCATCGCCCGCATGCAGCTTCCGTCGGGCGCGTGGGCGGCGAGCTATCTGCGTGACGGCGACGACTGGGTGCCGGTGGAGGACCACGACGACCTCGACGCAACGGTGCTCGCGCTGTTGGCCCTCTCCCTCGCGACCGAGCCGGACGCCGTGGTGCCCCACGTCGAGACAGCCACCGCCTATTTGCGCGCCATCGGCTCCGACTACGCCGACGGTGGTCAGCGCGGGGGCCTGACCGACGCCACGCCCCCGAACCTCGTCGCCTGGCACGCACTGCATCGCCTCGGCGATCGCGACGAAGCCAACCGCGTCGCCGGGTTCATCGAGGCGGAGCTGACAGACGAGTCATGGCTTGCCGCGGGGCGGGACGACCCGCGCCTCGACGTCGCGGCGCTGACCTGGCTCGGCGGCGCCTTCCTGCGCCAACGCGGAAACGAGGGCGCCGAGGTGGGATGCGTACTCGCCGACCGCGTCCTGGGGCTCGGTGCGGGCGTCACCCGAACGCGGCACGACCGAATCGGTGTGGACGTCGCGGCGACGGCGATGACCGTGCTCGCCGGCTGCCCCGGCGCCTCTGCCCGGCAGGCGTGGCTCCTCGACCGCCTCGACGCAGCGACCTTCGTGCACGAGCTGGTCTGGACGCATCTCGCGCTGCGGGGCACCGACCTGACTCCGACCGAGGAGTAGCCTCTACTTCAGCAGCGCCTCGAGCTGCGCGGTGCACCCGGGCCCGAGGCGGCCGGTGCCCTCGTCGGTGTTCGTGATGGAGCCGCCTGCGTCCTGCATGACGCAATGGTGCTCGGCGCAATGCGGCAAGCCCAAGGTGTGGCCGGCCTCGTGGACCGCGGTGGACACGACTCGAAAGCGGACGTGGGCGGCGTCCCGGGCTTTGCGTCGTAGGCGGTAGGTCGAGATCACGGCCGACGGGCCGCCGAGGTTGGCCAGGCCGAAGACGCCCCAGTCGTAGTGGCGTCCCTTGGTCGTTGAGATGTCTTTCGCGGTGATGCCCAGCACGCGCGTGCCCTCGGGGGCGTCTCCGATCAGGGCGGCCAGGTGGTCCAGGAGCTTGTCCGCGCGGTAGCGCTTGCGCGGCGCGTACCAGGCGGAGCGCGGCAGGCGGCGGCGGTCGACCGAGGTGACCCGGACCGGGAGCGCCGCCTCGAGGCCCTCCTTCACCGCGGTCACCAGCGGCGCGGGGACGCGGCCGAGCACGACGATGCGGACATCGACGGGAGCGGCGGCGCCGGCGAGCAGAGGCAGCAGAAGGCACAACAGGAGCAGACGCATTCGGTGAAACCTACTGGGAACGTCGTCGCACCACGAGCAACAGGAACAAGAGGCCGGCCGCTTCCCCGCGCGGTGATTGTCGGCACCCGGCAGAGAGGTGGCCCTCGGACTCGACGGTGGCGTCCCCGCCATCCGCCGAGAGGGCGGCGTCGAGCGCGTCCGCCACCTGCGCGTCGCCGACGACATCCGGGCTCGGCGGGTCGAGGTCGGCGGCGGCGTCGCTGACGGCGGCGTCGCTGACGGCGGCGTCGACCGCCGGTGGAGGACCCGCGTCGGGACCGGGGGGTGGGGCGGGCTGGCAGTTGCCGTCGCAGACGTAGTCACCCGGGCACTCGTCGTCGGCTGCGCACGGTCCCGAGGTGAAGTCGGCCAGGCAGGTGAGTTCGGTGGCCTGGTCCGGCGCGTCGGGCTGGCTGAACCGCAGGTAGAAGCCCCAGCCGCCGCGCTTCTCCTCGACCTTGAGCAGCACCGGGTTGTAGCCGCCCCGCATGCGGACGCGGACCGTGTCTTCGTCGGGCACTGCGCCACGCGGCTCGGCCCCCTCGGCCACGCGCTCGCCGTTGACCCACATACGGAAGCCGTCGTCGGTCCCGAAGCGCGCGTCGAGCTCGACCTCGGGCCCGGCGTTGTAGCACCAGGTCATCGCGTAGGCGACGCGGTCGTCCCCGCCGAGCAGCGCATCGAGGTCGACGAACGGGCCCTCGGCCTCGTGCGCGCGCCACCCCGGGTCGCCGGGCATCGGGCGCAGGTCGGCCTCGTCGCCGAGCGGGGTCTCGTCAATCCGTTCACGCTCACCGCCCTCGGTCGCCAGCGCGTCGCTCACCAGGAAGCTGCGCTCGAAGGGCACGGGGAAGAACCAGTAGGGCCCCGAACTGGCCCAGCACGTGTTGCCGGCGCCGTCCCACGCCCGGATGTACGCGGTATGGCGTCCGACTCCGGCCCAGCCGAGCTCGAGGTGCCCGTTCGCGCCGTCTCGCCCGCTGAAGTCGAACTCCGGCTCCGAGTTCCTGGGGATGGCCGCGTCCCAGCTCTGGCTCGCCCCCGCCAGCTGACTCCCGCCGTCGTCGGTCACCCGCCAGCGCAGCCGCTCGGCGGGATCGGTGAGCACCGCCCGGGTGGGCGGGGTCTCGTCCGGGAATCGACACGCAGGCGCGGTCTCGTCGGGGGGCGGACCCACGTCGCCGCCGTAGCGTCGCGGGCGAAGCCAACGACCATCTGGGTCCACTCTGTTGCCCTGCGGGTTCCACAGCTCGAAGTGCAGGTGACAGCCGGTGTTGCCGCAGGTCCATCCGACGTTGCCCGAGCGACCGATGAGCTGGCCGGCCTGCACCCGGTCCCCCGCTGCGACGGTGGCGCTGCCTTGCTGGAGGTGTACGTAGCGCGTCTGAAAGCCGTTGCCGTGGTCGACGCGGATCTCGTTGTTCTGGCAGGGGCCGCCGATGTAGGCGTTGCCGCATCCCTGAGCGCAGGCGTAGCACCGTCGGCAGCCGTTTCGGTCGATGACCCGGCTGACGCGCCCGGCGGCAGCGGCATACACCCGCGTTCCGCACGCCGACGCGAAGTCGATCGCCCCGTGCGCGCCGCTGAAGCCCCGACTGCGACCGACGTCGTGGTGGAACGGGAAGTAGAGGAACGCGTGAGCCGAGGTGCTCCACAGCAGGATGAGCAAGGCACAGGCGCGCATTGGTAGACTTACCTGGCCTCCACTGGAGTGACGGTAAAGCCCCCTTTCGAACCGTGCGTGCGGTTTTCCCGCACACGGCTCACGGGTGACCTCTCGAGTCGCAGCATTACGCAGCTCCCGGGTAGCGGACGGTTCCGCGGAGA
>PVBE011584202.1_pt1 | contig 28578 bp, 24 predicted proteins | sample 1631181 | NCBI WGS metagenome assembly PVBE01 (sample SAMN08397723, study PRJNA350692) | Marine metagenome, whole genome shotgun sequencing project. | isolation source: water | place: Pacific Ocean | collected 2012-04
GTCATCCCGGAAACCACGCAGTGGTTATCCGGGAACCAGTAGAAAGAGGAGCCGCTTATCGCGGCGCAGCGCTTGACTGGGTCCCCGCCTTCGCGGGGACGACGGAGTGCAGCCTTATGCGATGCGCGCGCCCAGTACGTCCGTCATCCCGGAAACCACGCAGTGGTTATCCGGGAACCAGTAGAAAGAGGAGCCGCTTATAGCGGCGCACCGTCTGACTGGGTCCCCGCCTTCGCGGGGACGACGGAGTGCAGCTTCGGGCGATTCGCAAGCCCGGCACCTCCGTCATCCCGGAAACCACGTAGTGGTTATCCGGGAACCAGTGAAAAAAGAGCCGCTTATCGCGGCGCACCGTCTGACAGGGTTCGCCGCAGTCGCGGGGACGACGGAGTGTGGCCTTAGGCTTCTAGTCTACCGATCGCCAGTGCGGGCCCGCGCACGACGGTTTCGCTCACAGGCTGCCTAAGGCTTCTACCTCTTTCCTGAGCTTGAATTTCTGGATCTTCCCCGTCGAAGTCTTCGGCAGTTCGCGGAAAATAACAGTCTTCGGTGCCTTGAAGCGGGCGATGTTCTCCCGGCAATAGGCGATGAGTTCTTCCTCGGTAACCTTCGGCGCTGATGGTTTCAGGTAGACGAACGCGCAAGGCGACTCGCCCCATTTTTCATCCGGTCGTGCGACCACCGCAGCTTCTAGGACGTGCGGGTGCTTGTACAGGACTTCCTCGACCTCAATTGACGAGATGTTTTCACCGCCCGATATGATGATATCTTTGGAACGGTCCTTGATCTGAATGTAATTCTCGGGATGCATGACCGCGAGGTCGCCGGAGTGAAACCAGCCGTCGGCGAGCGATTCCTTGGTCGCTTTTGCGTTTTTCAGATAACCGCGCATGACGACGTTACCTTTGAACATGATTTCACCGATCGTCTCGCCGTCGCGCGGGACCGGCTGCATCGTCTCCGGATCGAGTACGTCGAGATCCTCGAGCACGTTGTAGCGCACACCTTGTCGTATCCGCTTTTCGGCCAACTCCATCGGCGACAGTGAATCCCATGCCGGTTGGTGGGCCGTGAAAGCGGCCGGCCCATACACCTCGGTGAGCCCGTAGGCATGTGTCACCTTGAAGCCCTGGTCGGCTACCGATTTCAGGATAGCGGCCGGCGGTGCCGCGCCGGCAGTCATTACGTGGATCGGATTTTTGAGTTCGCGGCGTTCGTCATCGCCGGCGTTGAGAATGAAGTTCAATACGATCGGTGCGCCGCAGAAGTAGGTGACGCCGTGCTTCTCGATCGCGGCGTAAATATCGGCCGCTGCGATTCGCCGCAGGCAGACGTTGGTACCGCCCTGGATCGCGATCGTCCACGGAAAGCACCAGCCGCAGCAATGGAACATCGGCAAGGTCCACAAGTAAACGGGATTCTGCGGCAGGCTCCAGGCGAGGGTGTTACCGATTGCGTTTAAGTAAGCGCCGCGATGATGGGTGACGACGCCTTTGGGATTCCCGGTTGTCCCGGAGGTATAACAGAGCGCGATCGCCTGCCACTCGTCCTCCGGCAGCGTCCAGGCATAGTCCGGGTCACCTTGTGCGATGAATTCTTCGTATTCAATTTCGCCCAGCCGGTCATGGCACAGGGCGTCGTCGTCGGCGATATCGACGACGAGCGGTTTCACCGAACACTTCGCCAACGCCTCTTTCACGACCGGTGCGAATTCCGTATCCGTGATCAGGATCTTCGCCTCCCCGTGGTCGAGGATGAACGCGATCGCATCGGCGTCGAGCCGGATATTGATGGGATTAATCACGGCGTCGCAGGCGGGGACGCCAAACAGGCATTCATAGAAGGCCGGGATGTTCGTCGCCAGCACGGCCACCGTGTCGCCCAGCCCGATGCCTTGCTTTTCGAGCGCCGAGGCCAGTCGGCGACAGCGGGTGAAAGTTTCGCTCCAGGTGAAGCGGCGCTCGCCGTGAACGACCGCCAGTTGCGTCGGGTAGACGGACGCCGCCCGTTCGATGTAACTCAATGGCGAAAGCGGCGTGTGGTTAGCCGTAACCTTATCCAGATCCTGCTCGTACGGGTTGGTGGCCGACGTTCGATTATCCATAAGAACCTGTCTCACAATTATTCATGCGTTATTCGTCGTTCCACTGCGGCTCGCGCTTTTCGAAAAAAGCGTCGACACCTTCGATACCGTCGTCTGACATCAGGTTGCAAACGAGGTCGTTCGAGGCACCGCGATAGGCGGCGTCGAGCGGTTGGTCCAACTGGCGGTAGAACGACGCTTTGCCCAGTCGCAGCGCGTATTGCGATTTGGCGGCGAGATTGCGCGCCAGCGCATCGACTGCACCGTCCAGTTCGTCGTCGGCGACGACATGGTTGACGAGCCCGATGGCGGCGGCTCGATCCGCGTCGATGAACTCGCCCGTCAAGAGCATCTCCATCGCGTGCTTGCGCGCCACCGTCCGACTTACGGCGACGGCCGGTGTCGCGCAAAACAAACCGTTGTTGATTCCGTTGGTAGCGAATTGCGCGCCGGCACCGGCCAGCGCCAGGTCGCAGGTCGCGACCAGCTGACAACCGGCAGCGGTCGCTATCCCTTGTACCTTCGCTATGACCGGCTGCGGCAGGGCTACGATGCTTTGCATCATCCGCGAGCAATCGGCCAGCAGCCGCTCATAATACGCTTGGTCGCGGTTCGTGCGCATCTGCTTCAGGTTGTGGCCGCTACAAAAGGCCTTGCCCCGAGCCGCGATCACCACCACGCGGGTATGCTTCTCGGCCCCAATATCGGCGAGGGCCAGCAGCATGGCGTCGATCACCTCGCGCGACAGCGTGTTGTAGCGATCGGGGTCGTTGAGCATCAGTTCCGTGATGCCGTCACGGTCGGTGCGGATCAGCGGCAAGCCGCCATTCGCTTCGGCAGGGTCCCCGGCCATCTTCGGTCTCCATCTCGTGCTTGTTCGGGCGTATTCTCCGGACCTTCCGTGGAAGGTTCAAGTACGTCACCTGGTTCGCCCGATGCGATCCGCCCCGGTGCGCCCGGGTGGACCCGATAACACCGCCAAACTATATGATTGTAGGACAATATCGTATTATAATCGTTGACAGGTAAATGGAATTACGACATGCTCGAATTGCATCATGACGGCGCCAGTGGCTCGCGTAACCAAGAAGAATGAAGCATCTTTCGGACTACCTAGTTAGGACGACGCAGATCGGAACCTTGATCCGCCGTGCCGGGCATTATTATGGTGACGCCGCGTGCTTGACCGAGGGGGAGCGGACGGTCAGTTTTCGCGAATTCGACGCCGCCACCGATCGCCTCGGTAACGCGCTGCTCGCCGAGGGCCTGGCGCCGGGCGACCGGGTGGGCGTTCTGCTTCCCAACAGTATCGAATGCCTGGTGGCCTATTACGCCCTCGCCAAGGCGGGTCTCGTCAGGGTCGGATTGAATACCCGGGAAACGCGGGACAACCACCGCTACAAACTCCGCGACAGCGGCGCGCGCGCCGTGATCCTCAACGACGCCGAGGATCTCGGTCCCGAGATCGCCATTGTCGGCGGCGAACTCACCCGTCTGATCGCCGACGGGGAGTCGTCGCCCTGCGCTGTCGCGCGCGAACCGACAGCGCCGTATCGTATCGGTTATACCGGCGGAACCACGGGCCGGCCGAAGGGCGTAACGTTGACGACACAGGGTGAATTGGCCGAGCTGTCTGCCTTTCTCATGGATCTCGTCCCCGACATGCACCGCAGCGACACCTTTCTCCACGCCGCGCCGATCGCGCATGCTTCCGGGGCTTTTTTCCTGCCGGCGATAACCCGCGGCGTGCGCTCGGTCGTCATGCCGAAGTTCGATGCCGCCGAATTTCTGCTGCTCGCGGTGCGCGAGCGGGCAACCATGACGTTTCTCGTACCGACCATGCTGGCGTTGATCCTGGAACAGCCGGGGCTCGAGGCGGCAGACCTCGATTTCCGTACGATCACTTACGGGGCCTCGCCCATCGCGCCGAGCATTCTGAAGCGCGGCGAAGCGCGCTTCGGTAAAGTCTTCGCGCAGACTTACGGTCAGGCGGAAAGCCCCATGGTGATCACCTGCCTCCGCCCTGAGGATCACGATCGCATCGGTTCCTGCGGCCGCCCGTTCACGTTTGTCGACTGCGCCATCTTCGATGACGACGACCGGCCGTTACCGGCGGGAGAAATTGGTGAAATCGTCTGCCGCGGGCCGCAGTTGATGTCCTGCTACTGGGGTAGACCGGATGCGACCGAAGAAGTGTTCCGCGGCGGTTGGTTGCATACCGGCGATGTCGGGCGGATGGACGAGGACGGTTTCTACTATATCCTCGATCGCAAAAACGACATGTTGATTTCCGGCGGCTACAACGTTTACCCGCGCGAAGTCGAAGAGGTCTTGCTCGCTTGCGACGGCGTCGTCGAGGCGGCGGTCATCGGCTTGCCGGACGAGAAATGGGGGGACCGGGTACACGCCGTAGTTGCCGGTAAACCCGGGCTCGATGTCAATGCTCTGCTCGCGGTAATGCGCGAACAACTCGCAGATTACAAGCGCCCGAAATCCATCGAACAGTGGCCGGAACTGCCGAAGAGCGGCGCCAACAAGATCCTCAGGCGGGAGATCCGGGACCGCATCGCGGCGGGCGAATCTGGCGGCGACCAATGAAGGTGTATTACGGAGTGTCACGCTAATGGCCGTCACCCTCGGCAAATGGGTGATCGCGATCGACGGCAGCGGCTTGCCGGATCGGGAATTGATCGGCGGCAAAGCGTGGTCTATCGCACGAATGCGCGGGCTTGGTTTGAACGTACCGGCGGCGGTCGTCGTCACGACCGAGGCGTGCGCCTCCTATCTCGAGTCGGGTGAGATGCCGGCAGGCCTTGGGCGTGAACTGGAGCTCGGCGTCGACTGGCTGGAACACCAAAGCGCGAGGACGTTCGGTCACGGTACCTCGCCGCTGCTGGTATCGGTGCGCTCCGGCGCGGCCGTATCGATGCCCGGCATGATGGACACCGTGCTCAATCTCGGTATTAATGAAGAGACCGAAAGTGCGCTCGCAGCCGAATCCGGCAGTCCCGAATTCGCGCGCGATACGCATCGCCGGTTTCTGGAGCTTTATGCGAATATCGTGTTCCGAGCGACGTTCCCGGCGCTTGCACCGGCGGATTCCGCTGCCGGCTGGCACGCCGTCATCTCGGCGGCTTGCGGACGCGATGTCCCGGCGGTCGCTACAGAACAACTGCACGACGCTATCGTCGCGGTGTTCGATTCGTGTAATTCCCGCCGTGCACGGCGTTACCGTAAACATCACAAGCTGCCGGATAAGCTGGGCACGGCGGTCACCATCCAGGCGATGGCGTTCGGTAACCTGGACGCGCAGTCGGGTACGGGCGTCGTGTTCAGCCGCAATCCGCTGACCGGGGCACGGGCGCCGTACGGCGAATATTTGCACGGTGCGCAAGGCGAAGACGTCGTTTCGGGAAAATATACCCCGGAGCCGTTGACGGCGTTGAAAGCCAGCCTGCCAAACGTGTATGACGAGTTACTCGCGGCGGCTGGGACGCTCGAACGCGACTCGGCGGAGGTGCAGGACATCGAATTTACGGTTCAGCAGGGCAAACTGTTCCTCCTCCAATCACGTGCCGCGAAACGGGCGCCGCGCGCCGCGGTTCGTTTCGCGGTGGACCTGGTGGCTGACGGTTTGGTCGACGAGAAGACTGCACTCGGTCGGATTTCGCCGGAGCAGGTACGAACCTTGTTGCTCCCTCGACTCGCGGACGGCGCGGCGGACGCCGCCGAAATCCTCGCGCGCGGAGAACCGGCTTGCCAGGGCGTTGGTGTGGGCATCGTCGTGACGAGCTCGGATGAGGCCGAGCGGCGCGCGGAGGCCGGCGAAGCGGTCGTGCTCGCGCGTTCTAGCACGAGCCCGGAGGATGTCCACGGGATGATCGGGAGTATGGCGGTGATCACGGATCACGGCGGCGGCACGTCGCACGCGGCGACCGTTAGCCGCGACCTCGGCGTACCCTCCGTCGTCGGTTGCGGTGACGGCGTCGCCTCAGAACTGGTTGGCCGCACCGTAACCGTCGACGGTACTGCCGGCAAGGTCTACGCGGACGAGCTCGCGGTCGTAACGCCGAATGAATCGGACGATCCCGATCTGTCGAAGCTCACCGTGTGGGCTCGCGAACTCAGTGCCGTCACGGTGTTGCCCAAGGACCGCGGTCTGCCGCCCGGTACGCTCGATCTCAATACCCTGGAGGGCGGCGAAGATCCAGCGCAGTTGCCGGGCCTGATCGCCGATGCCAAGTGCGTAACGGGCGGAGCTACCGGAAGCGATGCGGGGGTCGCGGCCGCACTCTCGGCTGGCGTCGAGTGCATTGTAAGCGAACATATTCTGCCTACCTTGTTGTGCGCGATTCGTCGCCGAGGCGAAGAGGCGACGGACCGATGAACGTAGTGCTAGCCCGCATTTCTCACCAGTTCGACGCGCCCTCGCTTGTCTGTTGAATCGCATGAAAATTTTCTTCCCTCGGAAAGACAACCAGTATTCCACTCGGTCAGAAAATTTCCATGCAATCCAAGTGACTGCGCGATCATCGCGCCGACTGGTGAGAAATGCGGGCTAGAGCGAAGATGAGGAAAGAGTCGAATGGCTAAGCCTGATCCCAAAGACATCGAAAGTCTCGTGGAACTTTTCAACCAGTCGGACTGGGACGAAATGCATCTGAAGACCGACGAACTGGAGATCTTTCTGTCTAACGACCCGCAAACCGTCGGGCCGTCGCAGACGGCCGCGCCCGCCCCGAACTTAGTCGTCCCGCCCGGTGAGGAAGCACCACCCACGCCCGTCGGCGCGCCCGTTCCCGACGTCGCCGCGGGCATGGTCGCGGTGAGCGCACCTAATCTCGGGACCTTCTATCGCGCGCCGAAACCCGGGGCGCCGCCCTACGTAGAGGTCGGTCAGCGGGTCGGGGAAGAGACCGAGGTCTGTTTGATCGAAGTCATGAAATTGTTCACACCGGTTCGAGCCGGCGTCGCCGGCGTTGTGCGTGAGATCTGTATCGACGACGGTCAGATGGTCGAATTCGGTCAGATCCTGGTCGTGATCGATCCGGCAACCTAACCGTTGTCGCAACCGTCGCTCGACGCCGAATATGTCCATCCATCGCGTATTAGTCGCCAACCGCGGCGAGATCGCGGTCCGTATCATCCGCGCGGCCCAAGCGCTCGGTATCGAGACCGTGCAGGCGGTGTCGGACGCCGACCGGGACAGCATGGCCGCGGAGATGGCCGATCAGACCGTGGTGCTCGGGCCGGCGCCATCACGCCAGAGCTATCTGGTGCCCGGGCTCCTCGTCCACGCGGCCAGGCAGACACGATGCGATGGGTTGCATCCGGGATATGGTTTTCTGTCCGAGCGCGCCGAACTCGCCAGTCTTTGCGCCGAGAACGACGTTACGTTCGTCGGTCCGGCCGCTGAAACCATCGAGGCGCTGGGCGACAAAATACGGGCCCGCGCCATCGCCGAGTCCGCCGGCGTGGCGACCGTACCGGGGACGCCGCCAATGGACGACGCCGCCGGCGCCGCGAAAGCGGCCGGAATGCTCGGGTACCCAGTTTTGGTCAAGGCGTCTGCGGGCGGCGGCGGACGCGGGATGTTCGTTGCGCGGAGCGCCGCTGAGCTCGCAGCGTCTTTCGACAAGGCAAGTACCGAGGCCCTGGAAGCGTTTGGAGATGGGACCTTATACATGGAACGCTTCGTCGCTAACGCCCGTCACGTCGAAGTTCAGGCCCTTGGCGACGGCAAAGGGCGCATCGTTCATTTCGGCGAACGCGATTGTTCGACCCAGCGGCGCTACCAGAAGGTGGTGGAAGAGGCGCCGTGCGCGGTCATGCCGGAGCCGGTCCGGATAAAGCTGCAAGAGGCTGCGGTCAAGCTGCTGTCGTCGGTCGCCTATCGTAATGCCGGCACGGTCGAATTCCTCTACGACGTCGACAGCCAGGCGTTCTATTTCATCGAAGTGAATACGCGCATCCAGGTCGAACACCCGGTGAGCGAGCAGGTGTCCGGCGCTGATCTGGTGCAACTGCAATTCAAAGTCGCCGGCGGCGAACCCGTCGATTTCGACCAGACCCGCATTAACCTCAGCCGACATTCGATCGAATGCCGCATCAACGCCGAAGACGCCGCGCGCGATTTTCTGCCGTCTCCCGGCCGGATCAGCGGTTGGCACCCGCCGCAAGGCGCCGGCATTCGCATCGACAGTCATTGCCGGGACGGGTACTTAGTACCTCCCTTTTACGATTCGATGATCGCCAAAGTGATCATTACGGCAAACGCGCGCGACGGAGCGGTCGAGCGGTTGATCGCCGCGCTCGATAGATTCGAAATAGGCGGCATAAAGACGAATCTGCCGCTGCTGCGCCACATCGCCCGACACGAAGAATTCAGAGCGAACGAAATCAACACCCGTTGGCTCGAGCAACACGTGCTGCCGGCGTTTCAACGGTAAGGAGTAACCCGATGGCTCATATCGAATTTCTCGACGAAACCATGCGTGACGGGCAGCAAAGCTTGTGGGGCATGCGTATGCAGGCGGGAATGGCCCTCCCGATCATTCCGACGATCGATCGCACCGGCTACCGGGTGATCGATTTGACCGGATCGTCCATGTTCGAGGTGTTGATCCGTCACTGTCAGGAGAACCCGTGGGAGGGCCTCGACCTGCAAGTGCAGGCGATGCCGCGCACTCCGATCCGCGCCGGCATGCGTTCGAACGCATCGGTAACCTTCGGTGTGACCCCGGATGCATTGATGGACGCCTGGATGCGTCAACTCAATGTGCACGGCTGCCGCAGCTTTTGGATCTATGACGTCTTGTTCAACATCGACAAAACGCATCGTCTAGCGAAAGTCGCGAAAGAATTCGGCTCCGAGGTCGCGGGCGCGATCATGTTTACCCTGAGCCCAGTGCATACCGATGAGTACTACGCGGACAAGGCCGACAAGTTGTCGGCGTGTCCCGACATCGATACGCTGCTGCTCTACGATACCGCCGGGGTGCTGGAGAAAGAGCGTTTGACGACGTTGCTGCCGGCGATCGTCGAGAAAGCCCGCGGTAAGCCCCTCGAGTTTCATTCGAACAACCTTTTGGGACAGTCCGCCAAGGCGTATCTCGACGCGATCGACCTCGGGGTCACGATCCTGCACACCTCGATCCGGCCGATGGCCAACGGTCCAGCGGTTCCTTCGGTCGAGATCATGGCGCGCAACATCGAACTCTTGGGCCACACCCACGGCATCGACGCGGGCCTGCTGCCACCGGTGGCTGAGCACTTCGAGAAAGTGGGCAGAGCGGCAGGCTTTCTTGTCAACCAGCATTCGGAGTACGACGTGCTTTCGATTCAACACCAGGTCCCGGGCGGGATGATCGGGACCTTGAAGGCACAGCTCGCGCAACAGGGCATGACAGATCGGCTCGACGCTGTGCTGACTGAAACAGCGGTCGTGCGCAGGGAACTCGGCTACCCGGGCATGGCGACGCCTTTCAGTCAGTTGGTCGGGACCCAGGCCGTACTCAACATCGTGACGGGCAACCGTTACTCGGTGGTGCCGGACGAAGTGATCCAATATGCGTGTAAATTCTACGGCGAGCCGGCGGGCCCCATCGATCCGGATATCATGGATCGGATCATGTCTTCGCCGAGGGCCGGCGAAGTGAGTTCGAACCCGCCGCCGCAGCCGGACATCGAGGATTTACGGAAACAATACGGCACCACCGACGACGACGAATTGATCCTCCGCGCGCTGGTGCCAGAGGCCGACTTGAACAAGATGTGGGAGGCAGGACCGGTCAAGACGACCTACCCGTTGTTGTCGACGCCCGAACTCGACCAGGTCCGCCGGTTGATGGCGCTGGCACGTTCACCGGTGGTTCAGGTCAAGTCGCAGGGATTCGAGTTATCGCTGAGGCGTTCGGAGTAAGTAGGTGGCGAGGCAAGCGCTTATCGTCGACGTCGTGCGTTCGCCCTTCGGCCGCGCCCGCGACGGCGGCGCGCTCGCATCGCTGCACCCGGTCGATCTCTACGCTCATGTTCTGTCGGCGCTGGTCGAACGCAACGACATCGATCCGGCGCTGATCGACGATGTGATCAGCGGTTGCGTCCTTCAAGTCGCAGAGCAATCCGGGAATATCGGTCGTCAGGCCGCGCTCGCGGCCGGCTTCCCCGAGTCCGTACCGGCGGTGACCATCGATCGAAAATGCGGTTCGGCCCAGCAGGCGCTCGATTTTGCCGCCCAGGGAGTGGTAGCGGGCGCTTATGATGTCGTCGTCGCGGGCGGGGTCGAGATGATGAGCGTCGTACCGATGCGTATCAATCGCATGGGTAAGGACAACGAAGGAGGGCGCTTTCACGCACGCTATCCGGCCGGCCTCGTGCGCCAGGGAGTCTCGGCGGAGTTGATCGCCGCGCGGTGGGGACTCGACCGGGAGCGCCAGGATGCCTATGCGCTGCGTTCTCATCTGCGGGCAGAGGCAGATCGGGGCGGTGCGGCGCGGGATATCACGCCTGTAGACGTCGAACAAACCGATGGCAGCGTCAAAACCGTCGCGGCGGACGAGGGGACCCGCGCGGACTCGTCGATCGAGAAGCTCGCGAGTCTGAAGCCGGCATTTCGAAACGACGAAATGAGCGAGCGTTTTCCGCAAATACAGTGGTCGGTAACCGCGGGTAACGCGAGTCAGGTAACCGACGGCGCGGGCGCCGTACTCGTGCTGGAAGCGGCGGTGACGGAGCGGCTGGGGTTGACGCCGCGGGCCGCTGTTACTCATTTTGCAGTGGCCGGCGACGATCCGGTCCTGATGTTGACCGGTGTCATCCCGGCGACGCGCAAGTTACTCGATCGTGCCGGGCTCGACATCGGAGCGATCGACGCCTACGAGGTCAACGAAGCGTTTGCCGCCGTGCCGCTCGCTTGGGAAAAGGAGCTCGGCACCGATCCGGAGCGCTTGAACGTGTTCGGCGGCGCCATCGCACTCGGTCATCCGGTGGGTGCCTCCGGCACTCGTTTGACCGCAAACCTTTTGCGCGCGCTCGAGCGAAGCAACGGTCGCTACGGCTTACAGGCGATGTGCGAAAGCGGTGGCATGGCGAACGCGACGTTGATCGAACGGATATGAAAAACGGTATTCTTCCCGTCATTCCCGCGAATGCGGGAATCCAGTAAGAAAGCGCCGCTTTCAGCGGCTCGATTTGTTACTGCATGCCGGGACCAGGACCGCTCCTGCGGCCCCTACGCATTTTCGCTATCCGTGGCGGTCGCAGGTCCGGCATGACGGTGGGAACTAGAGAACAGATACGGAAACCAAAACACTGGCAGGAGTAAAGCCATGAATTTCGATTACAACGATAAAACGCGGCAATTGCTGGCCCAGGTCCGCGACTTCATGATCGAGCACGTCTATCCGAACGAAGCAGAGATGTTCGCGCAAATCGGCGAGGGTGATCGCTGGGCTCCGTACCCATTGCTCGACGAACTGAAGGCCAAAGCCAGGGAAGCGGGTCTATGGAACCTGTTCTTGCCCGAAAGCGATCACGGAGCCGGACTCACGAACCTTGAATATGCGCCTTTATGCGAGGAGATGGGACGTTCGCTGCTCGCGCCGGAAGTATTCAACTGTTCGGCGCCGGATACTGGAAACATGGAAGTGATAGCCCGTTACGGCACTCCAGAGCAGCAGGCGGAATGGCTTACGCCGCTACTCAATGGCGAGATCCGGTCGGCTTTCGCCATGACCGAAATCGAAGTTGCCTCATCCGACGCCACCAATATCGAGACGCGGATCCAACGTGACGGCGACGATTACGTCATTAACGGGCGCAAGTGGTGGACCTCCGGCGCACTCGATCGGCGCTGCAAAGTGCTCGTCCTGATGGGTAAGACCGATCCGGATAATCCGAATCGCCATGAGCAGCAGTCGATGATACTGGTACCCATGGACACTCCCGGCATTAAAGTCAAACGGATGCTGCCCGTATTCGGGTTCGATGACGCGCCGCACGGGCACGCCGAAGTGCATTTCGACAACGTCCGCGTACCGGTACCGAGTATTCTGCTCGGTGAAGGTCGCGGCTTCGAGATAGCGCAAGGCCGTCTCGGTCCTGGGCGGATCCATCATTGTATGCGGTTGATCGGAGCTTCCGAGCGCGCGCTCGAACGCATGTGCCGGCGGGCCAAGTTGCGCGTCGCCTTCCGTAAGCCGGTTGCCGAACAGACGGTCACCCAGGAGCGTATCGCCGAGTCCCGTATCATTATCGAGCAGGCACGGCTGCTAACCTTGAAAGCTGCCTATATGATGGATACGGTCGGCAACAAAGTGGCGCGCAAGGAGATCGCCATGATCAAAGTGGCGGTGCCGAATATGGCGTGCAAAGTGATCGATTGGGCGATCCAGGCGTTTGGCGGAGCCGGCGTGACTACCGACTACGGTTTACCCCACGCCTACGCCAATGCCCGTTTGATCCGGATCGCCGACGGCCCCGACGAAGTGCACCGCAATCAGCTGGCGCGGCTCGAACTCAAGGGTTATGACGATACCCCGAGCGACCGCGGCGGCAACGCGTTCGTACCGCCGCTCGACGAGGGCGAAGGGATGGTCGAAAGGCCATTATTGATCGTCTAGCGGATCGACGGCGAACGCGTCGTCGTCCATCCGGTCGATGCTCAAGCGGACGTTGCGGATGTGTCGCTGCATAGCAGCGCCGGCGCGAGTTCCTTTTCCGGCGAGGATGTACCGCGCGATGCTTTCGTACTCCTCGTACTGGCGTTCGCGGTCGCGCGTCGTGAAGTGTTGGCTGAGCTGTGTGCGCAGCAGGTTCGTTTGGGGAATAGGGACGAAACGCGACAGTTCCCGGTTGGCTCCGAGTTGGACGAGGCTTTCGTAGAACCGCGCGCGTTCGTCCAGGACCGCGGGCGCGTCGCGCCGGTCGCGGAAACCCATGAGGCGGTCGTAGGCGGCTTGAAAACGCGTTCGGTTATCGCCGAGGTCGATGTTTTCGGCCGCGAGCCGGGCGGCGAGCGCCGTGAGCGCCTCTTGGATGACGAGAATATCCATGGCTTCGCGGCGCGAGAGCTTGCGGATATAGGCGCCGCGGTGCGGGATCAAAAGGACGACGCCTTCGGCTGCCAGACGCTTCAAGGCTTCTCGCACCGGGCCGCGGCTTACCGTGAGTTCCCCCGTCAGATCGGTCTCGATGAGACGCTGGCCCGGTACGTAGCGGCCGGTTTTGATGCCCTCGCGCAGCGCTCGGGCGACGTGATCGGGTGAACTGAGATCGGCAACAGCCGACTTTTTATGCGTCATGATCGGGCGCTCAAGACAGCACGCAGACAGCTTGGAGTAGAGTTTTTGGGGACATTTTTGTCATACAACTTTATCTGCAAACTAGACCGGCCGGGCGATGCTGTCAATCGGTCACAAGGGTCAAACCGGCGGTGAACCAGGCGGCCGCGAGAGCGGGATGGGTGCCCGGCGAGGCTGCCGTTAGCAAAAGAGGAATGAAAATGAGTGGAAGGGTCGAAGGGAAAATTGCAATCATCACGGGAGCGGGCACCGGGATCGGTCAGGCAAGCATGGTTTTGTTCGGCCGCGAAGGCGCGAAGGTCGTCGGCGTTTCGCGAACCCGATCGGCGCTCGACAAAACTTTGGAGATGACAAAAGAGGGCGGCGGCGACGGTATGGTGATTGCCCGAGACTTATCGGAGGCCGCCGGCGCCGAGGCCGTGATCGACGCGACGATGGAGGCCTACGGTCGCATCGATATCCTCGTGCAAGCCGCGGGTGTCGGATGGAGTTGGGGTCAGGATCAAAGCCCCGGATCGATGGACGACGTCGCTAACACCACGCCCGAGCAGTGGCACGAAGTGATGGCGATTAATCTCGATTCTTGTTTTTATATGTGCCGTGGCGTGGTCCCGATCATGAAACGGCAGGGCGGTGGTTCGATCGTCAATGTCGCCAGTATCTCCGGCTTCGTCGGGATGACGACCGCGCATACTTACTGCGCCGGTAAGGGTGCGACGATCAACCTCACGCGGTCGATGGCCGCGACCTACGCGATGGACGGCATCCGCGCCAACTGCGTATGTCCCGGCTACACCGATACGCCGATGATCGCGCCGGTGATGAACATGTTCGATGATAAGGCGATGGCCGACGTGCTAACGCCGATGCAGCGGGCCGGCACGCCGGAGGAGATGGCCTACGGCTGTCTCTATTTGGGATCCGATGAAGCGAGTTATTGTAACGGTGTGGTATTGCCGATCGACGGCGGCACGACTGCTCGGCAGTGACGGTCACCACGCTACGCACGTTTCTCGAACGGCGGGTACGGCCTCAGGGAATCGTCTCAATCGCGAACCGGGCCGGAGATACAAGCGAGAACTTCGCGTGGGCCGGAAACCGTGACCGCCTGAAAACCTATCTGTTGCGCCGCCTCGACGTTTTCCTCGAGATCGTCGAAAAACAACAGTGTTTCGGGCGCAAAACCCGTCAGTTCGGCGACCGCCGCGTAGGCGCGAGGTTCGGGTTTGCGGAACCCGAGTTCCGAGGAGACGAATTGCCGGGTCAGCGGTGCGAGTAAATGCTGATGGGCTGGGCCCCAGGTCGCATGATGTACCGGGTTGGAATTACTGAATAAGAAACACGGATAACGCCGGGTCGCTTGCTCGATCGCGTCGACGGCGCCTGGCAGGGCGTCGCCAAGCAGCGCGTTCCAACCTTCTCGCATGAAGTCGTCGTCGAGGTTGAGTGCGAGTTGACCCCGGAGGTGGCCGGCATACTCGGCAAAATCGATTTCTCCGCGTTCATGGCGTTCGAAGGGTCCGTCCGGCACGAATTTCTGCCGTAACGCCTCAGGTGAAGAACCGCCGTGGTCGGACCAATAGCGGAAACAGCGCCCGGGGTCGATCTCGATCAAAACTCCGCCGAGATCGAATACGACGGCTTTGACGCGGGCCATGTCGATTGCCATTAGGTGATCGTATCATCGATTGCGCTGGTGTTACTCCCGCCGCGGCCGTGGGCGTCGCGGAGTGCTGCCGGGACTCGGCCACGGCGGGAATAAGGTTCCTTAGTTCCAGATTTCGTAACTTGAGGTCCACGAACCATCGGCTTGGCGGGCCAGGATCCGGAGCACGTTGCCCGTCATCGCGACCGCGTGTCCGCGATAATCCGTCTGGTCGGCGCCCCACACGCCGGCGAATTGCACGGTGTCCCCGGCCAGCTCGCAAGCAACGATGTCCACCGAATAGTTCGAAAGCGGCGGCGCACTCGGCGTGGTCGCCATGTACTCGCCAATCGGGTCTCTTCCGATGATCGTTTCGTCGGTCGGCGGCATGATCACCGCGTTGTCCGAATAGAGTTCGCGAAGGTGTTCGGGATCGCCGGTTTCGAGCGCGTCCAGCCAGCGACGGTTGTAGTCGCTGGCCACGCGCTCGGCGGGCGCGCCGGCCGGACAGCCGTAATCTGCCGCGACAGCGGGTTGGCCGAGTATACCGGCGGTGAGCAGCAGGCCTAAGCTTATACTGTGTTTAATCATTGGTCTTTCCTCCAGTCTTTAAAACAAAATCGTTAAAGTTTTGCTGAGCAACCAAAGTTGCTGCGATGCATCAAATATAGTTCGGCGCGCGAAATCATCAACGGTTACCGGAGAAACATACTGTTTCCTGTTAGGAAACAATTACCTTAAATCCCAAGGCGGAGCACTCATTTCGCAACTACTGTACCGAGCTCCCTTTTGCCGGTTCAGGCCGCAACGCGGTCGCGGACATTTTTGAGACCGCTTCTAGTGAATCGGCGACTCGATGGTAGCAACGGCGCTTTGCGACCCGGGCGCATAGAGCTGTGCTATCGTTTCCGCCAAATGCATGGTCACTGCTTTTTCGCTTTATGCTCGACCGAATTACCAGCATCGAAGTTTTTCTCGCCGTCGCGCGCCTCGGCAGTTTTACCGACGGTGCGACCGAACTTGGTATGTCGCGGGCCATGGTGTCGAAGCACATCAAAGCGCTCGAGAACCAGTTGAGCGTACGTCTGTTCGATCGCAACACACGCGTCATCAACCTCACCGAAGCGGGCCGCGCCTACCGGGATCGGGTCGATCCCGTGCTCGAAGCCCTGGCGAACATAGAGAGCAATATCGGCGACATGAGCGGTACCGCACGCGGTACCCTCGCGGTCGCGGCGCCGACGTCGTTTGGCGTGTTTCATTTGTCACCGGTGATCGCCTCCTACATGGCGTTTTACTCCGACGTGAACGTGCGGCTCATGCTGACCGATCGGGAAGTCAATCTGATCGACGAGGGTTTTGACGTCGCGATCCAAATTCGGGAACTCGACGACTCCAGCCTCATCGCGCGACTCCTCAGCGAAGTGGAAATGGTGGTTTGCGCCGCACCCGATTATCTCGCAGCGGCGGGTGAGCCCGGGCATCCGGACGATCTCTCCGAACACAACTGTCTAGTTTTCTCGGAGATCGTCCACCGCGACCACGGGTTGTGGTCGTTCGGGCCGCGCAATAAGCCAAATGCCGTGCGGGTCGGCGGCGACCTCGTGTCGAATATCGGCGACGCGCTCAGGATTGCCGCGCTCGCCGGACGCGGCATCGTGCGCTTGCCGAGCTATATCGTTGAACAGGACATCGCGGCGGGACGCCTGCGCCCCGTCCTCACCGAGTTCGAGGCGCCGCTTCGTCCGATCTATGCGGTGTACCCGCACCGCGAGTTTCTTGCCTCGAAAGTGCGTACCTTTATCGACTATTTGATCGAGGCGTTTGAGTGACGTGCGTGGGGGCTGATCCTCGTCTACGCGTCGCGATTGCGCCGCAGAAATGTCCGGCGGCGCGTTGGCCGGATATCATGGAACAGGCCCACGGGATCTGACCCCTTGAACACCTTGAACAGCCCTAACGGATGTCGGCAATCGCGGGGACGCGGGAGCCGATCGGGAGTAGCCGGCGGTAGACTTCGCCGAGATGTATTTCGTCGCCCGGATGGAGCCCGAAAACGCCGCGGCCGAGGCGTGCGACCCGGCGCTCGTTCGCAAGCGCCGTGAGAACCTCGTCGAAAGCCGCACAAACGGCCGGCCCCGTGCACTGCGCTTTGGTCGCTTCATCGCTCAGGCTGACGATCGCGCGGCTCGTTAAACGAGACATTATTGCGCGCCTCAGGGCTTCCGATTCAGCGACTTTAAAAGCCCATTGAACGCCTTGGCCGCCTCTCGCGATGTCGCGTTGATATGCCGCGCGGGCGCGGTGATTCACGAAGTAGGTATTTCCGACGCGACTCACGGCGCCCGGGCCAAGGGCGACTACGTCGCCATCGTCGGACGCGTCGAGTGCGTCGAAAAGCGCCATTTTGAGGCGGCTAGGATTTTCCACGGGCGAAGTCAAAAAAGTACCGGGAGCCACCCATTCCATGTTGAGCGACGCTGCAGCGCGCAGCAGGCCGGCGCAGTACTTGTGGGCCGCTACACCGCGGGAGTCCGGACGCCCTGAGCGGCCCGCGCGCAGTAACGGCGCGATGACGCTCACAGCGTCGCACTGAGTAGCCCGTCTTTGCAGCAGATTTTCGACCGCCGTTGCATCGTTCGAAATCCTTGCCGGCGCCGCGTTTCCCGTGACCCAAATGGTGATCCATTGCGTTGCCCGCTGCAGGTCCGCCTGTGTGCGCCCCCTTTTGGGTAGGTCTCGAAATAGCGATCGGAGTGCCGCAAACGATTCCGCGCGGACGACGATTTCGAGGATGTTCGGGTCCGCGTTCAGCTCGGCGAGAATTGCCGGCATGCCGTCGGTGGACGTCAGCATCACTATCGGGCGGCAAGCCTCGTCTACATGGTGGAAAGATCGCAGCGTATGTTCGATAACCGCGCGCCCCGCTTCGACCCGAGCTCGGGATGCGGGCCCGATCTCGCATAGCAGAGTCCTAACTACACGATCCGGGTCGATCAGACTCGATTTGCGACGGCACTCCTCACTGATCGACTGCACCAGGTCGTCATCGCATCGTGTGAGCAAACGGCATTGCAACTCAATGGAGAAGTCGCGCGGGACCAGGTGATAATTGCTCTCGATTATGGCTTGCCGAAGATCACTGTCGACACGATAACGGCTGCCCTCTGACAATCCGATGTCGAATAGCGTGCAAGTCGTGGTCATTGTCGGTTTACCCGATCTGCAGTTCGCAATTCAAACCAGACATTGAAAACCGATCTCCGCATAGCTCTCTATTGTTCGCCAATGTGCGCTCCTTTCAACTTCGGTATCTTGCCCGCGACGCCTTAGGTGCAATCTGATCGAGATCAGAGATCCGGTTCTACGGCGGGACTATCTTATGTGTAAGGCATACGCTGGCGAGCGGGTTCGTTCTCCAAGCGCCGGCTGGGCCGGGTCGCCGGGTTCGCGCCAAGCGCAGGCGGCCGAGAACCCGCAATCGAACCGAGATACAACCGCTACATGAGGAGGCTAACGATGCAAATGACACCTTTTAACACCCAGTTTTCACTCCGCCGTTTGAGTGATGAGTTCAACAAGATGTTGGCGCAGTGGCCGTCTGTCGGCGACGAAAGCGCCGATGTTGTCACGAGTGATTGGACGCCCGCGGTAGACGTAAAGGAGGAGAACAAACGCTTTCTCATCACTGCCGATTTGCCCGGAGTCGATCCAAAGGACGTCGAAGTGACGATGCACAACGGTATGCTTACCCTTAAAGGGGAGCGCAGCGAAGAGAAGAAGGAAGAGAAAGAGGGCTATCGTCGCGTCGAGCGTTTCAGCGGCTCTTTTTATCGCCGCTTCGTGCTTCCGGATACCGCCGACCCGGATAAGATCAAGGCGCGGGCGAAAAACGGTGTTCTCGAAGTCGAAATTGGTAAAACCAAGGCGCTTGAGTCAAAGAAGATCAAAGTGGAATCGTGATCCAGACCGGCCGTTAGAAATTTGGTACGCGCGCGCCGTCGGACCTCGTTCGGTGCGCGCGCAAAAAAAAGACCGGGCGCCGCGATGTCTGCGGCGCCCGGCCTTCAATCGGTCGGGTGTCATCCGCCCGCTTCGCGGAGGGTTGCCTTCAATCGCTCCACAGGCGAGGGTACGGATGCGATCCTATCCTCAATGACGCCGGCAAAAACTGACGTCGATCAGATTTGTTCGAGCCCCCGGGGGCGACAGGTAGCGGGGTGATCCGTATCAACCGATGTTTACCGGCGGTTGGTATAAACGTAGGTGTAGCGGAGCGGTTGAAAACCGCGGAGGTTCAGTGGAGGGCATATTATGAAGATCGTTGCAGAAATCATGCAGGTAGTGGTCGCCACGGTCTCACCTGCTTGCCCCATCCCGGAAATCGAGGCGATGTTTACTAAGCACGCGATCAGCGCATTGCCCGTCGTCGATGACAAGCAGCTCGTCGGGATCCTGAGCAGATCGGACGTGATCCGCCAGATTTGTGTCGAGCGTACCGTCTCAGAGGTGATCGCCGAGCACGACTGGGATATCTCCGGATTTCAGGAAAATCCTTCGGAAACCGAAGCGATCACCGAAATCGCGGCACGGCTCGGCTGTCGCATCGACCATCTGGCCGCGGCCGACGTAATGACCACGAAGGTAATATCGATTGCGCCGGATGAACCGGTGCGAAAGGCCGCGCAAATGATGATCGACAACCGCGTTCATTGGCTCCCCGTCGTCCGCGACGAGCGATTGTTAGGGCTGGTCTCCAGTATGGATATCGTTCGTTATGTCGCCGAGGCAGGCGGCGCGGCGGGTTCGTAGCTCGGCGCGCATCCGCACGAGTTTGGCGAGAACGTAATCGATATCCGCGCCAGCCTCGCCCACTCTCGATTCGCCCTTGGCTGCTTGCGGGGACCGAAAAAATGTTCCGCAATGGAATCTGGCGTTTCTTGGACAAGGTTTTTGTTGATGACCGTTTCCATCCGATCGTGCAGCTTGTAATCGAGCGATTTCCTTAGCAGACCTAGAAACGCGGGCGGGGCCGCGAGCTGGAAACGTTTGAACTCACCCGCTTCGTGCGCCTCGCTCAACCGCTCCGCGACGCGGCGTGCGAACAATTCGGCTTCGTGTTCGTGCGGCGATAGGTGCTTTGTCATCCCATGGCGCCCATCGCCGACGCTGTCGAACGAGCGCCCGCCGCGGTCCGAAGAGAGTTCGCGTTCGTGAGCGCGGCTTTCCGGGTGCACCAAGGCTTCAATTTCCGCGAATTCGCCCGTGCGCGAGTCGGCGTCGAAGATCCTCACACGAGCGCTATCTGCGACAATTACCCACGATTTGGCCATATGGATCTCCTCGCTGACGATTTCTATCGCACATCCACAGTCGAACACGACCACCGCGCCCGAATGCTGATCTTCGTCAGAAAGATTTCCTCGCGTGTGAGTTTCGAGTCCGATATCGAAGGCAGTTATCAGCCGAATTGACGGTAGCTTCGCGTCGGTAAGGGCAATTGTCGATGTCCGAGGGTGAGCACCCGGCATATTGGCCTCCTAAATGGGTGCGGGCGATTTCGAATACCAGGGCCGGCACTCGTCCTCGCGTCCGCGTACCACACGTTTCCCGATCAATTCACCGCGGGTTTCGGTAACCACCGTGTTCTGGCCTTCGCGATGTTCGTCGTCATAGTAGTAAATGACGACCCAATCGAAATTTCGCCCTAGCTTGTGCGCGAGCGCCGTGTTGGAGAACATCACGGTAAAGTGCCATTGATCATGCGTCGCGTGCATGATCGAGAGCCAACTTTGCCCGCTCGGGTTGAAGCGTTTCGGGGCTACCTGAGGCAACTCGTCGGTGGCAGCTTTGCGTCTGTAAGTCGCATCCAGATCCAGCAGTAGCGACGCCGGAACGGCGTTGCTCGGGATCCCGGGACGTAACCGGCGCCCGAGCATCGCGGCGAGCGCGGACCCTATCGCGGCGATGCGGCGGTCACTGATCCCTTCGACCTGTTTGAGGCGACCGTCATGAGCGGCCATTTCTAGCGCTTCGAGCGTATCGATATGCAACGTGTCGTGGATCCGTTGGGCCAGCGTTGCGCCAATACCCGGTACGGTTTGAAAGAGCTGCTGCGGGTTCAGCGTACCGCGTAATCGCTCCAACTGCGGCCAGCGCCCCGTGGTGACGATGGCTTGGATCGCGGTGGCGATCCCACGCCCGATGGTCGGTATGGCGATGAGACCGTCGAGTCCCTCGTGCTCCAGGACTTCACCGATATCCTTCTCGTAGCCGGCTACGGTCCCGGCCGCCCGCCGGTAGGCGCCGATACGAAACGGATCGGCGGCTTGGCACTCCAAAACGTCGGCCATCTCGCGTAGCCGCGCGGCGATCCGATGGTCCCGGCTTGCGTCCACGGTCTCGTCGTCTACCTTTCCGATTCACCACGATCATTTTCCCGCGCGCACCGGGCGCGCTTACTGATCTGCGTCAGCCGATCGTTTCGGCAAGAGTTTCAACGCATGGTCCGTGGCCGCCAGGGTGCGCCGCGCGTAGAATGGTCGCTTCGCAACGGACAATACGCTCAGGGGTTAATCGCATGCGTGGACTCAACGGGAAATCGGGCATCGTTACCGGCGGCGGTAGCGGTATTGGCGCGGCCATCGCCGATCGCTTCGGCGCGGAAGGGGTAAGAGTCGCCATATACGACATCAATGGCGAGACGGCACAAGCCACGGCCGCAAGGGTCAGAAGCGCCGGTGGCGAAGCGGAGGCTGTTCAAGTGGACCTGACCGATTACGATGCCGTGAAGACCGCCGTCGAGGCGACACATGCGGCCCACGGCCTGGATATCGTCGTGAACAATGCCGGTTGGGATGAGTTCACCCCGTTCGTTGATACGACGCCGGATTTTTGGTCCAAGGTGATCGACATCAATTACCGGGCGCCATTGAACGTGTTGCATACGGCCATTCCGCTGTTGGTCGGCGCCGGTGGCGGTCATGTAGTGAGCATCGCCTCCGACGCTGGGCGCGGCGGTTCGTCCGGAGAGGCCGTTTATTCGGGCTGCAAAGCGGGGCTGATCGCGTTGTCAAAATCACTTGCGCGAGAGCACTCACGGCACAACATTACATTCAATGTCGTGTGTCCGGGTCCCACGCGGACGGCACTGTTCGAAGGGTTCATGGAGCAGGTCAGTAATCCGGACAAATTTCGCAAAGCGTTTCGGCGTTCGATACCGATGGGTCGCTTCGGCGAGCCCGACGACCTCCCCGGTGTAGTTACATTCTTCGCGAGCGACGATGCCGCCTACATAACCGGGCAGGTCATTAGCGTATCGGGCGGACTGACGATGGCCGGTTAGTTCGGCCGGCGCCGATCGATTCGCCGCGAACTCGGGGCCGATTGATTGCTATTGACGCCGTTCTTGATAGATCAGGCCGTGCCGCACGCCCCATTTTTCCGCCTCGACAGCGGATAGACAGGCCGCGGTTCCGCCGTTAGGACCAAATCGAGACTCGCCTAGGGATCAATTCACGCCGCGTCGCCGCCCTTCCCAGTACGGTGCTCGCAGCTCACGTTTCAGCACTTTGCCCGGACCCGATTTAGGCAGCGGTTCTTGTCTGATATCGACGCCCTTGGGCACCTTGTAACCGGCGATGTGTTGTTTGCAGAATTCGATGATTTTCGCCGCATCGACGCTGCCGTGTTCTGCGCGCGGGACGATCGCCGCCCAGACCGCTTCACCCCACTTGTCGTCCGGCACACCGAATGCGGCTGCTTCGAGGACGGCCGGGTGTTTGTATAAGACTTCCTCCACCTCTGTGCTGTATACGTTCTCGCCGCCGGAAATAATCATATCTTTGCTGCGATCGACGAGGAACAAATACCCTTCCGCATCCATGTAACCGAGATCGCCCGTCCAGTAGCCGCTGTCTTTGAGCACCGCCTCGGTCTGCTCCGGCTTGTTCCAATAACCCTGCATCACGTTGGGGCCACGGACCACGACTTCACCAACCTCGCCACGCGCTACTTCTTCGCCTTCGGTGTTCAGTATGCGGACCTCGTTGCCGGGGATCGCCCGCCCGCACGAACGAGCCTGCGGTTGGTCCATCAGTTGTTCTTCTCCGTCGAGCATCGTGGCCAAAGGCGAGAGTTCGGTGGCGCCGTATACCTCAATCAATCGAGCCCCCGGGAAGGCGCTATGCGAGCGGCGCAGCACCTCGGTTGCGACAGGTGAGCCGCCGTGCGCGATGAACTGCAGCGAATCGACGTTTCGCGGATTGGCGTGTTGGGATTCGGTCATGGCTGCGAGCATCGTGGGTACGACGAGAAGTTGCGTGATCCCGCGTTGTTCGATGAGGTCCAGCGCGGCGTCCGGATCAAAGGCAGCCAGCGTGGTCTGACAGGTCGTGTTCCAGATGCAACCCAAAACCGCGTTGGATCCTGCCGCATGGAACAACGGTGCGACGATGAGAAAGTGATCGTCTTCGCGCTGTCGGGCCGCGGACAGCCAGTGGAAGGTGTTGGCGATGAGGTTGCGATGACTCAGCATCACGCCTTTCGAGAGCCCGGTCGTCCCGCCGGTATAGAAAAGTCCCGCGAGGTCGTCTTCGCTGATGCCGGCTCCCAGTGCCACCGGTTCTGCCGCGGCGAGAGTCGGTTCGTATTCATCGGGAATGAGGATCACATTATCCACCGCCCCTCCAAGCATTCCCGGGTCGCGATCGGTAAGGAGCACTTTGGTGCCGGAGTCCTTCAAGGCGTATTCCAACTCCGACTCGGCGTGTCGCGTATTCAGAGGTACGACGACCAAGCCACCGGCGGGGACGCCCACGTATGTCTCCAGGTATTCGTTGCCGTTGGCCGCCAGTATCGCCACCCGGTCGCCATGCTGGAGGCCGAGCGAGCGCAGGGCACCGACTAAGCGTGCGCACCGGTTCTGAAAATCTGCGAAGGTGAACCGGGCGGCACCGGCGATGATGGCCGTTTTAGTCGGCGCGATCTGGACCGCGCGGCGTAACGGATCGGCAAATGTGTGCATGGTGTTTCCTCGGCTAAGTCAGGTGACGCGGAGTCTCCCAGATACTAATCGGTTCGTGAAATTCGGAGTAGCCATCGGTGTAAGGCATCGGATCGGCACTTTTTCAAAGAAAATAGCGGGCGATCCCGCCGTGTGAGCGCGCTGTCTCGCTCGCTCCATTTCAGTCGCTTGCAGACTAACATGGGTGATAACGACCACATAGCCCGATTTCCAAGGGGGGCGAATCACCCGGGATTCTATTCGAGTCGCGATAAGGGCCGCGAGAGCGTCGCACCGCAACCGCTTTGTTTTGACGTTTGTCGCGTCCGCGGACGAAAGGCTTCAGCGCCGCTGTTGGATCGCGAGCGATGCCTGTCGGATCAAAGTCATTAAGAGCTTGAATTCCTGCGCGTCGATCGTGGCGTGGCGATCCACCTGGTCGGCGTAGATCATGCCAATACAACTGTTATTGGCGATGATTGGAAACAGCACCAGCGAACGCGGATCGGTGAGTTCGTGGCACCAGTCGGGAATGGAGGTTCGAGCTTGCGATCCGTGGAGGCCGATTGTTTTCGACCCGCCCAAAATCGGCAAAAGAGCACCGAAGCCTCAGCCCGAAAACGAGGGTCAACTCCGGTTGATTCGCGTCGTCACCAGTTGTGTATGACGATCTGGACGAGGGACGAGACGGCGATGTAGGCGACCAAGGCTAGCGGGATCAGGAACAGGTACGAAAAGATCTGAAAAACGGTCGAGCCGGATTTTCTGTAACGCTGTTTCGATCGTCTACTGAGATACCAGAACATCAACCCGACCGGAACCACCAGGATCGCGGTATAGAAAAACCACATCTGCAGGTCGAAGCTCCACCGGGCAATAACAGAGTCCCTGGTTTCTGTAAGCATTTCGCGGGTGTTATGCGCGTTAACATAGACGGGCGGGTCCAACCCCAGTGATAGCCATGTTTCGATGACTTTATCGTAGTCCGGGTCGGCAATCAGAAGTCGTTTTCGTTTCAGGTCGTAGACCAACCAATGATTATCGAGTGAACGCCGCCCGATCACATAGGGGCCCGCCGACTTCCCCGGGACGTTTATTTCTTCAAACGATGACTCGAGGTTTTCAAATTCATGGAACTCTTCCCGGATTAAAGCCAGACACCATTTCGTTGGCCCCCTACATAAGTCAGAGGGGTGTCCGCGTTCAATTTGTGCGTAATCGTTATAGTGAAAACGGGAAGTGCTTTCCGCTATTCCGGCCAGCGCGAAGGCGAGCGAAGGTAGTAGAAAAATTGAATGCGTCAAGACGCACCAGATTCGGTTATCCGGTTTCATGGCGGATGGACAATCGTGATGTTGACCGCGGGAACACGAAGCGGACGATCTCCTTGCGCTCCTTTGTAGCCCAGTGTAGGCGAATATTACCCTGTCGGAGCAAGCGGTGGCACCGCAAACCGTCGAATGACGGAAGCATTCCCGCTGTATGGAGGTGAGTTTGTACCCGTTTGTCGTAAGCAGGTACGCTAGGGCAATGGGCCAATGTCGGGAAACTTTCGGGACGTTACTTGCGGCTGTCTCTCTCGGTGCATCGCGCACGCGCTGCATAAATAGACGACTGACCGCAACCGTTTTGTGCCTTTGCGTCATCGCCGCCCACGCGAATCCATGGGACGACGCGGCGGCTGCTTACGGCAGGGGGGACCATACGGCCGCTCTGCAGCGATTCCGGTCGCTCGCTGAAGCGGGTGATGCCGCCGCACAATACAACATGGGAATCATGTGCGACAACGGCGAGGGCACAATCGAAGACCATGCCGAGGCGCTGACGTGGTACCGACTGGCCGCCGAGCAGGGGCACATGAATGCCCAATTCAGCCTGGCTCACATGTATAGGAGTGGCGAAGGCACGTCACGGGATCACACCCAAGCGTTGAAATGGTATCGATTAGCCGCGGAGCAGGGGCATATCGGCGCGTTAAACGACCTGGGCGTCGCTTACGACAAAGGGCTCGGCGTGTCGCCGGACTACGTCGAAGCACACAAGTGGTACGACCTCGGCGCCAATCGGGCGATCGACGAAAACCGCCGAAGCCGATCGATCAAAAACCGCGGCCTGGTCGCCGCGAAAATGAGTTCCGAGCAGATAGACGAAGCGCGAAGGCTGGCCCGCGAGTGGGACAAAGCGCATCGCTGACCGATCGCGTCTGACCCCGTCGACCCGCGAGGGTGCGACAATTTGTCGCATTGTAAAGGCCTACAACGTCGCTAACATGCGGTTTCCCATTTGCTTAGCGTTCTGCCCGGAAGTTTTATGCGTGCCACGTCTACTGCTGTGATAATCGGCGCCTCCATCCTCGGACAGGCGGCATTCGCCGCGCATGTCGAACTGGAGGAAATCTTGGTCACGGGAAAAAAGGACCTTCGCGTGTTCAAATTGGACGAGACGGTCGAAATCGTGCCGGATACCGCCGCGTTGATGCGCAAAGTGCCGGGCGGCAACATCAACGCCAACGGGCCCTTGAGCGGCATCGTGCAGTATCGCGGGATGTATGGCAGCCGTGTCAGTACCCAAGTCGATGGGACGGTGATCAGATCCGCAGGACCTAATGCGATGGACGCGCCGTTGTCCTATGCCCCAGCCGCCCAATTGGAGTCGCTGGAAGTCTACCGCGGTATCGCACCGGTCAGTGCCGGCCAGGAAACCATCGGCGGCGCGGTTAATGCGAACACTTGGAACGGTGACTTTAGCGACGGGGAGGGCGAGCTCAGCGGCCGCTTTCACACCGGCTGGCGATCCGTCAATGACGGCAAGGTGGTGAATGCCGCGATGACGGCCGCCAACCGTAATCACCGGCTGAAACTGGCAGCGCTGTCGGAGTGGGGAAACGACGCCGAATTCGACGACGGGAAGGTCCGGCCGACCGAATATGAACGCCAGCGTTATGACGTTGGGTACGGTTATCGCCGCGGCGCGCATACGCTGCAATTCAACTACGGACGCAGCGAAACCGGTGACGCCGGCACACCGGCTCTGCCGATGGATATCCAATACTTTGACGGCGATCTCGCAAGCCTGCACTACGACTTCGCCGGCAACGATTATGAGGTGAAGGCGAAGCTGTATTACAGCGATATCGTGCACGGGATGAGCAATTTTCATTTGCGGCCGGCGCCGACGATGCCCGGTATGTGGCGACGGAACGTAGCGAAAGGAGAAAACCTGGGTTTTTCGATAACGGCGCGGCGCGGCGGCTGGAAAGCGGGGCTCGACGGCCACGCGGAGAATCACGACTCCAACATCGACAATCCGAATAACGCGATGTTTTTCGTTGTGAATTTCAACGACGCCGAGCGCCGGGTCCTGGGCGTCTTTGCCGAACGCCAGCAGGCTTTCGGCGACGGCTGGCTGGCGGAGCTTGGGTTGCGCTACAACAACGTATCGATGGACGCCGATCGCGTCGACGGTACCCCAGCCGCCATGAGCATGATGGGCATGGCGCCGGGCAGGGTGCTGCGCGACAATTTCAATGGCGCGGACCGCTCGCAAACGGATGACAATGTGGATTGGGTAGCGAAAATCTACTACCACCCCGGGGCCGGCCTGCGGTATTACCTGGGTGGGTCGCGGAAAACCCGATCGCCGTCCTATCAGGAGCGGTACCTATGGGTGCCAATGCAGTCGACCGGCGGCCTCGCCGACGGCCGTACCTATACCGGTAATATCGGCCTCGATCCGGAGGTCGCCCACGAAGTCGAAATAGGACTCGACTGGAATCGCGGCAGCTTCAGTTTTGTGCCGCGTGTTTTCTACCGCGACGTCAGCGACTATATCCAGGGCACGGCATCGACCAGCGCGACCGCCGTCATGTTCGTGCAAATGATGAACATGATGAACGGCACCAGCAACGCGGTCCCGTTAGAATTCAATAACGTCGATGCCGTGTTGTATGGTTTCGATATCGATTGGGGTTACCAATTCAATGACCATTGGTCGTTGAACGGCATCGTTAATTATGCTCGCGGAGAGCGCGACGACAGCAGTGACGATCTGTACCGTATCGCGCCGCTCAATACGCTCGTTGCGTTGAATTACCGGGCGGCCGCATGGGGGGTAACTCTTGAGACGTTGCTCTACGACGAACAAAACAAGGTCTCCCGCACCAACACCGAACAGAAGTCCGCCGGCTATGCGCTGCTCAACGTGCGGGGGTTCTGGGAGATCAACTCCCGCGTGAAGCTGGGCTTGAGCGCCGACAATCTGACTGACAAGAAATACCGAGATCATCTAGCCGGTGTGAACCGAGTGAGCCGCAATCCCGACATCGCACTCGGCGAGCGCCTGCCGGGGTACGGCCGCAGCATCTCGCTACGGTTCGACTATCAGTTTTGACCAATGGGGTCAGACTCTGACAGCTCCCCACAAAAAAGCGATCAATAACAAATAGTTAATGATCGGGAACATACATGGCATCCAGTGATCAGATCGATTGCGACACCAATTCGATCACTTGGAGGATGCCATGCATGCCATTGTAATGTTACAGAAA
>PVBE010461903.1_pt1 | contig 28572 bp, 47 predicted proteins | sample 1631181 | NCBI WGS metagenome assembly PVBE01 (sample SAMN08397723, study PRJNA350692) | Marine metagenome, whole genome shotgun sequencing project. | isolation source: water | place: Pacific Ocean | collected 2012-04
CCTGAGCGCGGTATACCGCTCGCATTTCATACGGGATGCCAACGATATCATCTGCCGTGACCAAGTTCGAAGCCGAAGTCTCAAAAGCGGTTGTAGGCAAACCGGCGTTCAACAGACCGAGAGCCTGAGTAATGCCGTTTCCGGTCAGAAGCTGCTGTTCCTCAACTTCCGCAAACCGGGTCGCGAAATGAGAGGTAAGCAAGTTTACCACATCAAACTCGGCGTCTTCCAACAGTTCCTGGGGAACGCGGAAAATGCGACCGTGCTTGTGCGGTACGAAATTCTCCTTACCGAACAGATTGGTAAGGTTCTCCTCCGGAATTTGCTCATTTTCAGCCACATCGGAAACCGTCGCGTCATAATCGAACGCAGGGAAGCTGATGGAAGCTGCACTGGTCGAAATGACCGTAGCGCGCTGCCGGATAAATACCCGGTCGCGAATCTTCTGAATCAATTGCGCCCGGAAATCGTCCAGGACGATGTAACCACCATCCGGGTCTGTATGGCTCGAAAGGGTCTTGATTTCCGACTGCTCAATTTGGAGTTCGCGGGTGTGCATATAAGTGTCGAAGGCCTTAACATACGCGACCTCCTCTTCACTCATTTCTTTCCCGCCATCCAACGTGGCCTTTTCATCAGACGAAAACGGATGTGTACGAGTCGGAGTATTGATTTCCTTCTCGATGTCGGCAGCCTTTTTGATGATGTTGGCCTTCTTCATCTCAGCTGCGTACACATCCAGATGGGCATCAATCTCTGCCGACTTTTCATCCGTCATGTCCGAATTTGATTCATCGAGGGCGTCAAGCATGGTTTTCGCTTCCGCGTAAGCCTGATTGGCCCTCTTTTCGTGGTTCCTCAGTGTCGCTAAGCTCATAGCGAATTCATCCTTTCCTTAGTAAATTTAAGTTTCAAGTCATGGCTGCGTTTCAACAGCGCCGCCTTTTTCTCTGCAGCATCAACGGATGTTTTGGGCGGTCCGTTATCTGCGGGAGTATCAGGCTCTGCTTTGGTCACAAAACGTTCAAGTTCAACAATGGCCGCACTGATGCGGTCAACGTCAACTATGCCCGATTTTGCTTCCAGCAGGATTATCTCAAGGGGTTTCTGGCTCCAGGGAGGAACCTCACCCATCTTGACATAGTAATTTGAAAGATGTTCTTTATATTCCTCACCCAATTTGCCGGTCATGATGTCCAAAGCCGCAGCATTGAGGGCTTTCGGAATGATTTTAAGTTCTCCATCCACCAAATCCGCCACCTGACATTTACAAGCAGCCCGGAAAGTGGCCTCGTCTTGGTCAAACCCAATAAAGGCTTTTTTCGCCGTAACCGAGTTGTCCAATTGTTGAACGCGCATGAGCGCCTCACCCGGTAACCAAGGAGTAGCCCATGGCGCAATATCAAGGTCTTCAAATGGAAGGGACTTGACCGAAGTGATATGTGCCTTCTCATTCATGGGAAAAGGGGTCAAGCTCACTTCCATAAGCTTGATTTCCCTAATATGCCGAATAAGTCCATCTTTCGTATTCTCATATTCTTCGCGAAGCGACCGAAATCCAACGGAGAGACCCTTAATTATCTTTTCAAGAACTTTTTCTTTGGCCTCTTGTGCCGAATTGGTCTTCGAAAAGCTGGCCTCAATAAGGAAGTCTTTCGACGTCTCCTCTCCCTTTGTCAAAACACCAATGAGATGTTGGGAATCCGTCTGGTGTCCATCAGCGAGCACGACTTTCCCCTTGTTAACTCGTGTAACGATGGTTTTGGAGAAGGCACCTTGCTCGATGATGTCACCACCAAGGTCTGGAGGGCCTCCAAATGTGGACGCCACCCCTCGAAGGGTATTACCATCTCCGCCCTTCTTTACTTCCCAATCGAGTTCCCTTCCTTTGTAAGTATTCTGTTTATCCATTATCTTATGCTCCCTGGAACAGCAAGAATTGTGCAATTGCAGTGTCCGTGCAACGGCGGGTAAAATACGTCACTATATGTCATAACCAAGGGGCGAGAGGCACCCTCGGGCTGGTAAACGTCTCCAAATTGGAAAAAGGATTCACCCATAGTGATTATGGTGCCATCCAAAGGCTCACACCACACACAGGGTACATCCGCAGTTACCCATTCATACTCTTGCACTCCCGCCTTTTGGTATCCGAACAATGCTCCCGCATTTGACGCCCGGACAGTCTCCGTCCTTACAATCATATCCAATCGGCTTGCCGACCAATCCTCCATTTGTGAGGTCAAAAGATTTCTAATTTCCAACTCTGACAATCCGCTTGCAAATCCCTCACTCAATCTACTTCGAATTTGGCTAACACTTGTGGCACTTACTTGATTCGCGAATTCCAACGCCCGTGCCTGAACGAATGCGTCCCGGTCGCCCATAAGAATTGGGGAGGTTGTAAGTCCCATGGACCGGAATGTTAAGTCTGCTGCTTCATCTATAACTGTACCCATCACCCCTTCAATTTGGGCGCGAGCCTCAATAGGCCATGTGGATGACATGCCAAAGATGAAATCCTCCATCTCGGTCTTGCCAAGTGACTTCATTTGCCGATTCATCTCAGTAAGAATTTGCTGCTTCTGAGAATCAAGAATAATCATTCCCACTGACCGGAAGGATTCCGCAAATTCCTGGGCAGCACCAACCCTATCCATGGCCATATTCAACAACGCGAATCGGTCATCCGCTTTGGGACTGGCACCAGATGGTGCCGGTCGTCGCGGAGAACCATTGGCTTGCCCATTTCGGGGACCGCGTATAGGTGGAGCAACCGGCATACTTGGTTTTGGGGCCGACCCATCAGCCGGTATAAACACCGTGGAAGAGGGCCTGAGATATCCATCTTGTTTTGGGTCCGCAGGATGATGTATCATCCTCCGGCCTTCATTAATTTTCACCCACCCGCCAATAACCAACTTATTTGCTTGGTCCTGCGTTTTGAACTGGGCCTCCCGAAGGAAGGAGGACATTAGTGTATCGAATTTTGCCCTTTGTTTGGAATCGGTAGCAAATTCGGGCATAAGGTCAATGGCTATTTTTGCCTCAAATCGCCGGTAGAGGGGATTAATGGTTTGGTCGAAGAAGAATTGCCGGAACTCCCCAGCATTGCTGTAGGTTGCAGAAGTAAGACCCACCTTTGTACCAGCAATAATAGGAGGTACCCCAAGTGCCATGAGTATCCGAGTTTCGGTAATGTCCCGGAGGTCAGGGAAGAGGAGGTCATTCAAATTGATTTTGAGGGTTTCAATATCCATACCCTGCTGGGCAAACATTGGCTTGCCCCTCTTGTTTCCACCAAACCGATTCAGGAATCGAGAAGTTAATCGCTTGGCCTTGGCTGCGTCTATTTCCTCTTGAGGCTTAATAATGACTGTGGGAAAAGCAGCATTTTGAAACACCACCTTGGTGGTATCAGTGGCCTCATTATCGGTATCAATTTGTCGAAACGTGGATTTCAACGGGGATACACCAAAGGTTTGGTCAATTGCTCCGCCCCATTTCATATGGAACATGTCATCCACAGCTATAGGGAATCTCTCACCCCCAATGTTGTAGAAGTAACCGGAGATAAAGTTAGCTGTATCTGGAACAATTTCAATAAGGTCGGGTCGGAGGGGCCAAAGTTCAACAAGTTTTCCGGCGTCATTTCGCACTTTTTCCCAGAAAAGGTTTCCGGAGAGAATGAAGTAGATAAAAGATAATTCCAAGAACTCAACATAGGACTGAAACCGGTTAGGTTTTTCGAACAACATTTCGAGTGGCGAATTCGGGATAACAACATCCTCTTTATCGAATGTTTTAAGAGGAGCCTCGACAAATGCTGCGTGGATTCGCTGGATGCAAGTGTAAACGAGTTCATTTTTCTCAAATCCATCTCGAACAATTTGGGTATAATTGAAGGGTTGAAATCGAGGCTCTGTTGAGGGCAAAACGGTGGTATGCGGCGTCGCCTTTTCTTCCGGCGAGCGCGCCTGCACACGTGCCCATTCTTTGAATTCTGTTATCAAAATAAATCAGCCTCCGGGTATCTATGACCAGCCTTACGCACGGCTAGGGCTAATGCACAAACGCAGTCATCATACATGCCCTCGGGGGCAGAGTATCTTACACCCGTCCTGGTGTACTCATACTCATAGGCTTCAAGTTCATCCACTATGGTCCCTTCAGGGAACCAAACATTAGCCGATTGTATTTCCACGGCCAATTCTTCCATAATTTGCTGCTTAGAAGGTGAGCTAAACACAAATCCTTCGAAATTACTGGCCCATTTGAGTTCCTGCTGGGGGGATTTAGTGGGACGTACGGCACCGGCGCTATTCTGAAGTCCTTCTAACACGGCATCACCTACACCAGTGGAGTCTACCAGGGCTGGGACTTTCTTTGTCTGGTGTTGGATTTCTCGGATGGTTTCGAGCCATGGTTTCTGGAATCGATGAAATCGGCATACTCGATTATCTTTGTCCAGTCCGATTCCGACCGTATAGTCATGAGACTTAGCAAGGTCCCAACCCCAGGCAACCGGCTTCTTTTTAGAAACAGGACAAATTTGATTCTGAATATGAGATATGCCGAACGGGTTCCCGCCATCGTCTGCGGCCTCGGCGTCGTAGAGTTCCTTAAATACCATTTTAGGAAGGTTTCGTCGGGCGTCCTCAATTTCGTCGGCATCAAGTACACCCCCCTCTACCGCATCCTGTGCAGTCATTTTATGATATTCCATATTTGGCTCACCTGCCTCCGCACGACGAGCCATCTTGAAAAACCAATTTTTCCTCCCCTTCACATTTCCAATGATGCGGATGGGACCCCGCGTAGCCGTCAGGGTAGATCGGATAGCATACCATGATTCCTCTTTCACACGGGAAGCTTCGTCAATCACGGCGGCATATACGTCCTCACCATAGAGGGTATCAGGTTTATCCCCAGACTTGAACCAAATTTTTGTACCATTAATCAGGGTGATGGATAATTCAGATTCATTGGCCACATACAGTTCCCGTGGGATAAACCGTTTCGCACGAGTGAATGCAATGGCCGAGACAGGATAAGTGGGTGCTATCCACCAATAATTTTGTCCATCCTTGCCGGTCATTGCGTATTCCCCAATCCAGACAATACAGGCTACAGTTTTGCCGGATTTGGTAGATGCTTCAATGAGGGAATACCTGGACTTATTGAATATGGCTGCCGCCTGTTTGGGGTACATCGGGGGGCGGGTATATTCAAGTTCAGCGGTAGGCATGAAGTTTTATTACCTCATCATCCATCTTGGCTACATACACCTTTTTCCCCTGTTGAATTAATTTCCGCGCCCATGCGTTCATAAACCAAGTTTTTGCGGACTTTTTTGAATATGTATTAATGATTCGCATGCGCCAGGGCCTCACGCTGAGTTAGGGGCCTGGAAATTTCTTTCGGGGTAATGTTAGGATTTCGGAGGACCCATGCAGCGTAAATTTCCTCCTTCGATTTCCTCAACGGAGCCATGTCCTCAGCCACTTGTTTTAGACAATTTGGGCCGTCAAGGACACACCAGGGGCACCAATCCTCCCCCTCTAAATCCATGACGTTATCGGTCCTACCACACCCCTTGCAATGCATTCTGTTTTCTCCGAAGTTGTCCCAATCACCGCCCCCATAAAGGCGTATGATGTGCATTAATCTTCTCCAGTTACGATGTCCTTATTTTGGTCGTTAATGTTCATAGTGAATTTACCCACACCTTCAAGTGTAACGTTTTTATTTCCATACTTGTTAGGATTATGGGCTTTCAACAAAAATTGAGCCATGGAGTCTGAGGGTTTTCTAACGGTGGCAATTTGTTTTCCCTGCCAAAATACCGGTTCTTCTACCCCGTGTAAAGCCCTATCAAAGGTTTCATTCTCCAATTCCTCAAACCTACCATTAACGATATCGTCCCATTCGGTTGCAAAGCCCGGAATTTCCCTGCGCCAACGATATGCCGTAGACCGGTTAATTCCAGCAGCTTTACAAGCAACGGTTACCAATGGACATTTCTGGAGTGACGTCATGAATTTATCATGTCGTCTTACATTGTATTTGGATTGGATAATACTTTGTGTCTGTCGAGATTCCTTTACCATCTGTTTTTTTGCCGCCATAATACCTTTCCCGCGGTGGGACCGAGGAGCATCAACCCCCGGCCCCACCCTCTGGTTGGCCCGTGCGAAGCCAAAAACTAATAAGTAAAAGGCAACCCAAAAATGGCCGCAATAATCGCCGCCAGAAACTCCGTAATCAAGATCCACAATGCAAACATCGGCAGAAACTCCTAATGGGTGGCAGGGAGAAGGGAGAAGAATTTTTCTACACCTCCCCTTGGAGAGAGCGTCTGTTGCGTGTCCTCTGGCCACCAGTGCTACAGGGACTATCCATGGGAACCTTCTCGTTGGAAACAATATCACTAGCATATTGCAGGGGGTTGCTTCCTCATTGGGGTACATTACCTATTCCCCAGTTACCCTACCTAGGGGGACATCTTAGTTTTGAAGAGGACGGTACGGCTTAATTTTTAATGGTTCAGAAACTTTTGTCGCGTCAGCCATGGGGACGTCCCGCAGCGAGCCGGGCTTGCTTTTTCGGATCTCCCTTGGGTACTAGTAGTAGTACTGGTTTAGCTTAGGGTACAACGGGTAGTACTGGTCCCGTTTGCCTCCTTGAGGTACACCTCACCTACCTTAACTACCCTAAACCAACCCCACCGGTGGTAGTTAAGCCGGGTTTGGTGTAGTTTAGGTACCAGTAGTAGTGTTGGCACGTTTCTTGTTGGAGGAGCGTCCGGGTTGTGCCCTTAAAAGAAGCGGTACCTTACCCTTGTGTCAGATCCGAACACGCCCGTCCTCACGTGCCGTCGTACGTTTCACCTTGCAACACGTCTCCACAAGACACAGAAGGCGTACGACCCTGAAACACAAGGGGCGGGGGTGTTCGTCTTCGAACACCACCGGTGGTACCTTCTACCGCCCGTTGTGGTGTTCCGCCGTGGAACAGGAGCAGTACCACCGGTGGTACCCTCCGGCTGTACACACCCCCACCGGTGGTACCTCTCGTCCTACACGCGTGTAGGAAAACACCAGAAGGTCCTACACGGCTGTAGGGCACAGCCGGTGGTGTTTTCTGCACAGGTACCCCCCTTCGAGTACCACGGGTGGGGGTACCGCTACGGTACTAGTACAGTACTGCTCCTGGTGCGGTCCTACACGGGCGTAGGACTCGGTAAGCACACAGAACAGCCGGTGGTCCCGCTTTTGCCTCCAGACCACAACGGGTGGTACCTTCCGGAAGCCACTACCACCGGTGGTACCTCCTGCCAGTTGGCACGGCGCTTGCAACTACAAAGGTGGTGCTGGTGGCGGTGGCAAGGACGGGCGCGCGGGTTAGCCGCGCTCCCACCAAAAGTGGCCTTTGGCCACAAGGGAGCTTTCCGATGGCAAAAGCAACGAAGAAGACCACAACGCAAGGGAAGACCGAGACAAAGGTGCTCTCGGACCAGGAACGCGCAGACCGGATCCAAGACGGACCACTGCCAGTTTGGAACGGGCTACGCAAGGGCGACGTCACACGGGCGGGTTGCAAGATCGTCCAAATCCGACGAGACCCGAACGCCGTGGTTGGACACAACGTCCTCCTTGAAGTGGAGTGCCTTGAGACCAAAAAGCCCTTCTGGCTCCACGCGCAAGACGCCTTCCAGACCAAGTACCACCCAGACGTCCGCAAGCAGAAGCAGCTCCAACGGCGTCGCGAGCTGCGAGTGGCCAAAAAAGCCGAGCAGGCGCTCCTAGCAAGCTAGCCACCACCAAGGGGGGGGCGAAAGCCCCCCCTCCGAACAAACCAACGAAACCAAGACCAAGGGAGGTCCGAACATGGACGAAAGGTACTGCTGGACACAAGCCGAGACTGCTGCGCTCCGTGGGAACCACGGCCAAGCACGTCGTTGGACGGAACTGGCAAAGCAAGCCGCGCTCTTACAGGAGCGGGAAGACGACCTTGCGGCAACGATGCGCAACCTGACCGTACCGCAAGCCCGAGCGTTGGCAAGCACGGCGCTCTAGGAACCGACACCAAACGCAGCCTCCACGGAAACGCGGGGGTTGCCTTGGGTGCCGATGGGCAGCCAAACGGCGAAAAGTGCCAAAGAAACCAAAGGTCCCCGCAAGGGAACCGGAAAGGAACCAAGATGTCCGATACCGACGAGCGCCGCACCAACCTTGGCCGACAGGCTCGGGACGAGCGGCAAGGGAACCAACTAGGGCGGAGACACTCCGATGTCACCAACGTCCGCCTCGCCGACAAAGACGGCGTTACCAACCCGGAACTCGACGACTACCTTATCGAGGAATGGGACCTAACCCGGACGTGGGAGCGCAGCGACAGCCTCGGACGGCGCGGCCAAGGCCCACACATCCCCCAAAACCGAAGGAGCTAAAAATGTTTAGAGACCAAGGACACCTAGACGAGACGATAGCCAACTTTGACGCGTCCTTTCTTGCGCTGTGTGCCGTTGGGGTACAGCTCCACGAAGCAGCCCGAGAGTTCCACACTAAGGAAGGACGGACGGAAGACGCAGCCGAACACGCCAACAGTGCTTCCGTCCTGTGGGGCTTGGAGAGGCACCACTACTCGAACTAAGGAGGTCCACATGAACGCCAAGCAACTCCATGATAAAGCCGACGACCACAGCTACGAACGACAGGTTGCCTCGGACAATGGTGACTTTGAGGGAGCGGCCCAACACGCCCTCTGGGAAGGCCACTACCGAGCCGAAGCCCACCTTGCGGAGCGCAAGGAGGTCAAAAGATTCTGACGACCACCACGGTGTGGTTGGTACGGACGCCAACCCGCCCGTGGGTGCCGTTGGGGTACTCAGCAAACGCTCTACGGAGCGCAAGGAGAACAGACATGTTCGATGTCAAAGTGGACGAAAAGAAGAAGTTGGTAACCATTACCGCCCCCCTGACGGGTGGCACGTCGAAGTCGGGCAAGATGAACGCCCTCGCCAGCACGGGTGGTTTCGCCACCTTGGAATCCGAGCACAACGGCAAATCCATCAAGCTGAACCTGTTTGTGGGTACCAAGGTTGACTAACCTTTTTGGAGGAGCCGAGCACCGAGCCAAGGACGGCGACAAGGCGTGAGGCTTTACCGGGACCACGGCAAGCTGCCCAAGGATGGTGATACCGGCCCGGACTCCAGAATAGCCAAGCCAAGGGGGTGTCCGATGGGGCACCCCCGAAAGGAGGCAACATGACACAACGCAAAGAAGTCACAGGTGCGTTTGTCGAGATTGATGACAAGGGTATCCGGAGTGGGCGTCGAGTGCAACCCTTAGACGACGAGTCCTGGTTGGACGCCCGGTCACCAGCAAGACGTTTGGAAGACCGGTCTTGGCGACCCATAGAAGTAACGAGGCAAAGATACCCTCGCCAAGGTGTACATTTCGGCCCGACAGAACGAAGGAAGCCGAGAATGTCAGGGGAAGATCGACGCGACCTAACCTCCCTGACCAATGGACGCCGAAAGAAACCCCGCAATCGGATGATTCACGCCAAGTTGGTCATCGTTTACGAAGGCAACATCGTCGTGGACGCCAACATGACCGACGACCACATAGAAGACTACCTTGAAAACCTTGACCATGAGTGGCTTGACGACACCATGGAACAAAACAGCCAAGAGAGCGAATGGACCTGGAAGGAGCAAAACAATGAAATCGACACTACGAATGAATAAAGGACGCCGACTCAGCGGCGAAACCCCCGATGGTGATGGGGCTGACGCAGGACGTTTCGACGGTGGGCAAGGACGGCGACACGCCGAAGGCAGACGTGGGGACCCCCCACACCGCCTTGAAGACCGACGAGGCATTGGGAAAGCCGAACCGCCCGAGGAAGTGCACATTCTGAGCTTTGGCAACCCGTTCGGAGGGCAGGACCCGTTGGCTTACTGGAACCGCGAAGAGGCCAACGCCGAGTGCAAAAAGCACGAGGGAGCCGTAGTGTACACGGTGAGGTTCGCCAGCTACTACGACGACCCCGACGACCCGTTTGATGGTGAAGGAGCGCCGGTAACCCAAATCGGATAAGGAGGCCAAAATGAAGCTGATTGTCGAGCAAACGTTCACCAAAGTGGTTGAGATTGAGGTGGACGAAGCGACCTATAATAAGCTTATGACAGGTAAGTTGGACATTGATGACTTTGAACCTGTACAGACAGCTTTGGCGAACGAACCGGTTGAGGAACAAGGAACTAACATTCTCTTCAACTAAGGAGGAGCCATGATTACCAAATATTCAACAGCAAGCGAGTTCCATCACATCTCTGCCAAGAATGCCGATGGGACTCCCCTCCGGGCAAGACGAAACGGAGCAACAAAGACATGGAAGACTCGTCCCAACGAGTTCCGAATTCCGGCCAAGCATGGACTGTATGACTACTTTTACATTGACCAGAACAACGCTGGTGAATGGAACGAAGGAAATGGTTATGAAACCACTAACGCGTGATGATGTTCGAATCAACCTCGTGATGATGCCCGAAGATGACCCTATAGACGCATCCTTGGAAGAATCGGCTGCCTCCTGGGTACGAGGCGAGCTAGAAGCTGGAAACGAATGGGCTTGGTGCAAAGTCCGGGTTGATGTCCATTATAAGGACCTCCATGCGAGCGAACATCTCGGTGGATGCTCTTACGAATGCATAGAGGACTTCCGAGCCAGTATGTACTATACTGAGATGGTTGATGCGGCACTCAGTCAGCTTAATGGGCCGGTACTTGAAAAGGCATATGAGAACGCCCAAATAGTCGCCAGTAATATGACCGATGATGCCGTATTTCTGCAAGGACGTTACGAAGCTAAGTTCAACAACATTCCTAATGACACGGACTTAGCATCACAAGCCGCCCACACACTCCTCCACCAAGCAGCAATCGACCACCACGTACAGGTTGCTGCTGAACTGCGTGAAGTGGCCAACGCTCATATTGAGGCCGCATCGGCCCACATTCGAGCCGAGCAAAGGAGGATAGTAAGGTGATTAAACAACGCATAGGCATCCTCGAACCTCCGGAGGCCTTTGACATCCCTGAGCAAATAAATAATTGGTGTGCCTTGGAGGCAAGGTGTATCGCATTCCGAATCGAAGTCCTACAAGAGCGACTGATACAAGAAGTAGATGGTTTTGACCCAATGTACGAAAGGGACGAAGCCAAACAAGAAGCCGGTGCCGAATGGGACCGAATCTGGAACCGGGTCAAAGCACTGGTAGTCGAGGTAAGTGGTTGTGATAACGACCATGATTGTGCGCTGTTTGAGGCAGCAGACGCATACGCTCGTTTTGCCCAAGCAGCTATCTTGGCTGGGGCAGAATATCACCGCGACCAAGCCACCATCCTGCATGACCAACTTCACGCCAGTACGAAGTGTTTGCAACTTCTTGCGCAGTCGCTGTACGGTTACAATGACCGAAGCTGGGACCCCAAGAGGCGAGAGTTGGCAGAATGGCGCAAACGTTGCGACCGGCGCAATCGGCGAATCAAAACCCGACGTAAGAAGCAAACAAAGCACAATCCTGGGAATCGGACGGCCCAATATGGCCGTGGACTCCGAGGCTATGATACTGACGGTATATGACGTCAGCGACAGTCTAACTACTCCATGGTAGGGGTAGATACCCGGCATGGATGCCAGAGGACGAGGAAAAGGACAGGAGGTACATCCGTGATATCCTTTTTTGTAGGAGTAGTGATAGGATGGATGACATGGCCCCTGGTTTGGGGTCTAACCCACGGCAAAGAAATACGAAATTTCGACAGGAAGGAGGATAAATAATGGCAAGCTGTGAGGATTTCCCTGCCTGTGGTCATGAATTGGGATGTTGTCCCGATTATGACCCTGACACAGGTAAACAACTCAATATGAAGTGTATTTGTGGGGCAACAGTATCCTTGACAAGCAAAAGTAGTCTATGTGAATCTTGTCTCAAGGACCCTGACGACCCCTATAACGACTTTGTACCTGATTATAAGGAGGAATGGGATCAATGAAATGTAAACACGAGGGTTGCACTAACGACGCCGAACCTGATGCCGATGAATGCTTTGATTGTTGGCGTAATAAGTGCCGGTGTGGGAGTGGTGAATACCACGAAGAAGCCTATGATGCCCGAGGCATCTATCTCTGCAAAGTTTGTGATAAGTGCAGGGAGGAGAAGTTGGGTGGCTACCGGCCAGAAGTCTTGACCGACCCCGGCTACGAAGCCGATGAAGACATCGAACCTGATGTACCCTACTCAATGGGGGACTTCGGACCAGGACCTATATCCAACGCCGAGACGAGGCGAGGTGTGGCCAGTGGCAGAATGGAAGTATTTGGTACCCCTGGTAGTCCGATAGCCCAAATCCCAACGGGGAAAGACGTATTCACCAAAGTCCAAGTGGTGGAAATACTCCGGGATATATCTACGGGTATGTTTTCGGATGCCAGTAAAGGAGTTGTAATGGATAGCATGAATCAATTTACTAGGGCTGCTATTACGCGAGCCATAGCTAACTGGTTGGAACTGCAAGATTAGGAGGAAAAATGGCAACCAAAAACAAAACATACCTGGGTGATGGAGTGTATGTTGATTTCGATGGCTACAGTCTGCAACTGACCACCGAAAATGGCATATCAGTAAGCAACACCATTATTATCGAACCGGATGTGTGGACGGCCCTATTGGCCTACAGAGAACGAATTAGGAGGGATGCCCTAAATGGCGACTAAACCCGTAGAAGGAAGAGAGCCTTGCGGACACTGCCAGGGATGGGGAAGTTGGGCTAGGTATGATGACATCCCTGAAAATAAGGACCCCTATGTTGTGTTTGATAACATCAAACGAATCAAGTGTCGGGCATGCCGAGGTACCGGTAAAACCCGTGCCCCTATGGTAATGAGTGGAGGACGAGCCGAGGCTAGGTCCAAGGCTCGCCCTCCGGAAGGAGAAGTGAGTTGAGGACCTTGGGAATGGCCGCTAGACGTCCCTTGGTTCCCCACTCTCTCACCAGAGGAGATGCAGTCGCGCTCTGCCTGTTTCAGCGGAGGCGTTAGCCGTGAAACGAAGAGCAAGCTGCTGCATCTCCATTTTCGAGGAGCAGCGATGATAACATGCAAGTTAATGAAAGATGGTGAAGAGGCCCGTGCGGCGGCGCGTCGAGCATATCGACGTACGCGAAGGGTTTCCTATCGGGCTATGTGGCCTGATGGGACCGAGACATTATGGGATGGATATGGTATTTTTGGATGGGCGGGAGCGATTAGAGGAAATCCGCCTTCCTCGATACTCTATTTATATGGGTTAAGTACTGACCCTACCATAATGGAGGCGCAACTAGCGAAAGATACCGTTAAAGGACGGCGAATGTTAGTTGCTTTACAGGTGCTGAATGCACCAGAGAAGGAAGACGAAGATATGGCGACCAAGGGAGCAGCAAAGAAAGCACCGGCAAAAAAGGCGGCAAAGTCACGGCGCAAGGAATGGAAGAAGGGTGATACCACCTCGGCGGGATGTGAGGTTCTCGGAATCAGGGACAATCCTGAGGGGACCCATGGTCACACTCGCATTCTTATTCTCAAGTGCCAGGAGTCCGGAAAGAAGTTCGAAGCATTCACCCAGGATGCGCATCAAGTTCGGTACCACCCTGACGTTCGCGAGAAGATGAAGGCGGCGAAGAGGCTTGCGGCAAAGAACGGCAAGACCGAAGCGAAGGCCAAGCCAAAAGCGAAGGCGAAATCCGAGGCCAAGTCGAAGAAGTAAGCCATGGAAGATGCCGACGTAAGAGACGTCCAGGATGTGGTCAAGCGGGTGGCGGCAACTCATGTTCGCCACCCGCTTTGGCGGGAGGATGCCGAGCAAGAAGCTTGGTTAGGAATTGTCCGTGCTGCGAGTCGTCATGGTCGCGTAAGTGAACACTTGGCAGCCCACATTACGGTAAATGCCTCTCGATATGTTTGCCGTAGTCATATGCACGAGGGCCTTTCAATGGCTGACCCTTCAGTTCTTTTCTCAGGTGTTGGAGTTGAGGACCCTGGCCTTGAAATTGACTTAGAGGAATGGTTACTTGAACAATTAGTAACCAGACGTCGGGTGTTGGAACATGTATTGGAAGGTAAGAATTATGGTACTTTTCGAGATTTGGCCAAGAAAACCCAAACTTCATTGGCAACGGTAAGCCGAGCCATGGGGGATTTGGAACAATGGTTAAAAAACCGATTAGCGGAACAAATACTAACTTCGTCATCGATGAATTGTGGCGAAACAGCGGGCTTCCACGAGGACATGTAGAGCAAAAAGTAACTCACATGTTCCGAAAATATGAGGAGATGGAATGGAAACGCACATTGAACTTACCCTGTCGCATGGGGTTAAGACTTTATTTCCGGTTGAAGGCATGGTTGTATTGGACAAAGGCGGGGAGGGTTGCGGCATCCATTACCCTGCAAAGCATGGCGGTTGGGAGGTCAAGGAGAGCTACGCAAAAATCACAAAATGGCTCCGGGTGGTGAATCGCCGTGGAAAGTGAATGGAGACAGGGCGATGGGACGATGATTCCTGTACGGGAGATGGAAACCCGGCATTTAGTAAATGTAATAAAGTTGCTTGCGCGGACGGCGAGGAACTACAATAAGCGCTTTATTGATATGGTCGCGGATTATTTTGATTCCTGCGATGAAGGGGTGGAGAAGGAGGTGTGTGGTGCCTTTTATGAGCATCTTCAGAACAAACATTGGTCGAATTATTTGCATCCTATTTGGCCAGAAATGGTAAGGCAACTAGAAATTCGGCATCATGGAAGTCTGCCGAAAGAAATCTGTGACCAAATTGGAGGTAAAGATCTTTATTATCTCCTAAACTTGAAAGAGCCTAATGATACGGATTGAAAAACACAATGGGATTTGGTATTGTGTTATTGGTAAGGTTAGGTATAAGCGAAAGCTGAATGCCAAAACCCGAGAAAAAGCATATCGTGAGGCAAAAATCAAATACGCAAAGTTTGCTGACTAGGAGGAAATATGGCCGTGGAAACAACCGAAATTGAACTAAAGGGTGGAACAAAGAAGTGGAAAGGGAGGAAGTACAACCTCACGTTCTCCGATGGTAATCATCAATATCGAGTCAAGGAAGTAGTAAAAGGGGTGGAACAACCAGGGAAAGGATTTCCTAGCGTTACTTCTATTGTTGGTATGCTTGAGAAGGGAGGACTCGTAAATTGGGCCGCTCGGATAACGGCTGATTACATTCTCAAGCATTTAACCATGGATGATGGTACCTTTAAACCCGGAGCGGAGAACCGAATTGATGGAATCTTCGAAAAAGCCAAAAAAGAGCATAAAGAAGAACTCGAACGGGCTGGACGCATTGGTACCCTCTGCCATGAGGGTGTCGAGAACTATCTCCAAACTGGCAAAAAGCTTCGCAAGACTAAGACCCGTCCTGCTGAAGCTGTCAATGCATTTAACAACTTCGTCAAATGGTGGGAAAATAGCATCATGGGCAGCGAAGTACATTCAACTGAACAGCGTATCTTCCATCCGGAATTTGGATATACCGGAACTCTCGACATCTGCGCGACAATCACTCCAGACGTCGCGGATCTTCGTTACATCATCGATGTCAAGACATCAAACGGCTTCTACGCGCCAGAGATGTCGATGCAACTTGCTGCCTATGCGGAGGCGTATGAACTCATCGAAGGCGTACAGATAGACGGCATCGGCATCATTCGCCTCGACAAAGTAACGGGTGAGTCCTACTGGAAGGATTATACCGCGTACCGAGGGAAGGCATGGCAACTCTTCAAGACCTTGCTTGAGGCAAAAAAACTCTTGAAGGGGTTAAAATAAAGGGAGTGGGAGAGCATTAATGCCAAGAGATAGTACAGGAAAAAAGATTGTGAAGGGGGACACAGTACGATTTCGGGGACAGGAATATACCATCCGTATGTTTGGGCCAAAAAGATTAGGTGGTCCACGAGAAATTTACTTTACCGCGGTTTGTCACACATCAGAACCCGCCAATGAATGGACAGTTGATTTATGTCAAGCCATGTAGTAGTGTTTATGAATAACCTTGCAGAACCTCGCCTTAATGTGGAGGATGTGTATTGTGTCGATGTAAATGAAGGGGTCTTAACAATCCACTCCACATTTGAAGGTGCTGACTTAACGAACGTTATTGGTCCTGATCATTGGGTGCGGTATCGAGAGGTTGAAAATGACTAAAATGAGCAGGGATAAAGGAGCCGCCTTCGAGCGCCGATGTTGCAAAATTATGGAGAGTGTGGTATTTCCTGAGTATCCACATTGGAAACGAACTCGGGGTGGGGAGCGCCAATGGTTGGGGGATATACAACCCTGTCACGCAGATGGGGAACCGAGGGCCATGCAAGTTCCAATCATGGTGGAGTGTAAGAAGCGAAAGGTTATTATTCAATCCGAATTTAAACAGTGGATAAAGAAATTAAATGAGGAGTGCAAAGGAAAACCTTGGATATTAATGTATGCCCAAGATAATGGACCCGTGCACATCCTTTGTGAAGGATTTGTGCTTGAAGGTGAAGGCCTCCAATCACACATTTATCTCACTTTCCATCGCGGTTGAATTGGCGCAGGAATCGGAGGGACACCGAAATTGGGCCATAATTCATCTGTTGTCAAAGATAAATGACACTGAAGATGATTTTAGACAGGATGCAACCGAACTAATAATTCACCTTGTGGATGGAGGGAAACTCGACCCCTCTCGCCCCCATAGGATGGAGCGATATGTACTTCGTAGCATCGCAAATCTCAAACGTAGAGGTTGGCGTGATGCGGGAGTTAAACGTAGGGCGATTGAAAAATTCGAACAGTTGGAACACCCAACGCGAGAGGAAATAAAGTACGATGATAAAAACCTACGGGCCGTCCAGCGAGCAGTGCAAATCCTTGGCACGACTAAAGGTGCAATCCAAGCTGCGGCGGATTCCCTCGGCATCACTCGCCAAGCACTGCGGCGACGGTTGCGAAGGCTCCCTGGTAGCCTCGCGGATTATAAGGAACAGACCAAATGATGCGACAGTCGATATACTCTTCATTGGCGAGGCTCCCGGAGTTCAAGAAGTCGGACAGGGTGAAGCTTTTGTTGGACCCTCGGGAGATTTTTTGGACGGAATCTTGGCCCGATATCCGTTTTCTGGATATAACATGGTACTCGATAACGCTTATGCCCACGGCGTTAGTGGCGGAAAAGGCAAGCCTAGTATGGAGTCCTTGGAGTCGTGTTCAACACGTCTGCACTACTTGGTCCACAAATATCGACCTCGTGTCATTTGCCCTTTTGGAGCCTACGCAATTGCAGCATTCGGAATTCCTGGCAAGATTACGACTATTTGCGGCGAAGTGTACCGTTATGGGTATGCCGGGAATTCCGGTGTGGGCTGGTTGGTACCCTGCGTCCATCCAGCACATGTTTTAAGAAAGAATTCCTCTGGTTGGCAGATGCAAATGGCCATGCAGAAAGTAGGGAATTTGGTAACTGCAGAGGGGAAATATCATAATGATGCAACTATCTCCTATCCGGAACGATTCGACAGTGCTTCTAATAGCTTCTGGTGTGACCATCTTACCAGGGCAGCAAACATACCGTGTGCGGTGGATTTGGAAACCACAGGAACTAACCCCAAATCTGACAAGGTGGTATGCATTAGTATTACCTATGAATGGAAAGGGCAACTTCGAACCGCCTGGAATACTGATTGTGACATGCGACAAATTAAAAGCTGGTTCACTCGTGGACCTCGAATTATTCAAGGAGCGAAATTTGAACTCAGTTGGATACGACCTAAGGGAAGGCCTGAATATCATGACACGTTCTTGCGAGCAGGTTTTATCAATGAAAATGAAGCACACAACCTCGACCACCTCTCCGTTCGATATGCAGGTGCTTGGCCGTATTGGGCAGATCTGGTACCATATGAGGATTGGGCCGACCTGCTTATACCTCTCGATTCCACACGAAATGAAAGAGAAGTACTCCTCAAATCAATTGGGGACTACTGTGCTCTCGACACCACTTTCACCTACCGGCTTTGGCAATGGCAGGAAACCAAGCTTACGGATGAAAATAAGGACTTCTTGGCAAAAGTTGTTAATCCGCTGGCTTATATCCTCTTGGAAATGGAAGATGCCGGAATCAAGATAGATACCAAGGAGTTAAATAAACTAGAAGAGGAAACACTTACCCGAATAGCGGAACTTGAAGCAAAGCTTGGAAAAAGTTTTCCAGGGGTAAACTTTAATAGTAGTAAACAGGTACAAACTTTATTATTTGATAAAGAAGAAGATGGGGGAATGGGACTTGAACCCATTGAACTGACGAAGACTGGTGCTCCTTCTGCTAAGAAAGAGGTAATAATCCAGTTGGCCAAAAAGCACCGGAAGCTTCAACCAGTAGCGGAGTATCGAAGTCTAACATCTAAAGTGGGGAGGATAATCAATGTTTTCAAAGAACAAAGAGACGGACTTGGGCTACTTCATACAAACTTTAATCAGGGATTTGTTGTTACAGGACGTCTTAGCAGTTCGGGTCCCAACGTACAAAATATCGAGAGAAATGGTACAGAGAAACGGTGCATCGTTTCTAGATTCCCCCGAGGAAAGCTCATTAAAGCTGACTACGGTCAATTTGAGTTGCGAATCTCCGCTATACAAGCCCGTGACAGAGCATTTAAAATTGCAATACAAAAAGGTGTGGACCTCCACACCGATACGGCTGACAAACTCAAAGTTGAACGACAGGTTGCAAAGACTATTAATCTCTCAATGGCTAGCGGTACGAGCGCTATGGGAATGCACCATAATGAGGGATTACCTATCGGCAAATGCCGACGATTTCATACAGAATGGTTTAAGCAACATCCCGACATCAAGCGGTTTCACCAAAAACTCGTTCGTGATGTCACCACAAAACACTATGTTACTAATCTTTTCGGGAGACGAAGGCATCTTCCGGACTCTTACGATAAATCAGAAAAAACCCAACGTCGAGCAGCCAACCAAGCCAAAAATTTTCCAATTCAGGGAGGAGGAGCTGACATAATAGCTGCGGCCATGGTAAAGATAGACCATGAAATTCGGCGACGAGGGATGAAATCCATTCTCATTTTGCAAATTCATGATGAAGTGGTAGTGGATTGTCCAGCAAATGAGGTTAAGGAAATGAAAAAGATTGTTGAGGATTGTATGATGCATCCATTTGACAAACCTTTTTATTTACCATTAGCGGTCGACATCGATGTTGGCCGAAGTCTAGCAAAAACAGCGTGAAACGACAACAAGCGGACTGCATCTCCGCTGTAGGAGGACACAGCATGGCACCGGCGAAGAAGAAAGCAGTAAAAAAGGCATCGGCAGGTAAATCTCAGCCCCTGGATATTATTATGGTAAAAATGGAATTTGGGGTTACCATTGGTCTGCCCGATTATTCGTCTGCGAGAGTTGGAACGGAACTAATAGCACGGGTTCCCATGGGACATGACCCGGATGTTGTACGAGAACTTCTCCGGGACCGGCTAGGAGCGGTAATGACAAAAGATGTCAGTTACCTCACAACCATTGCGGGGAAAATCATTGATGGGGCAAGATAATCCATTGGTCGTATTCGCGATGTACAAGTGTCCTACTTGTGCAAAAGAAGTAACTTGTGAATCTCCGGTTTTAGAGGAGCATCAAGTTTGTTTGGGACCTCGGGTAGTATGTCTGACATGTGAAACAGACATGATGTTAGGGTTCCCTAAAGACGCAGAAGGTAAGCCAATAGTCAAACGCCTACAAGGAGAAAATGACGATGGCACGAGCAAAGAAAAATGCAAAAGCGAAGTCAAAATCCTCGGCCCGGAAGGGTGGCGCAACAACGGTGGACGTAATTGACGGAGAGGATGTCGATTATGGGGATATTGCCGGGGATTACAAGCAGGATAACACCGGTAACTTCTGGAAGTTCACCAAACCGAAGCACAAAATTCGGGTACTCCCATTTCGGGACGTAGCTGCAGGACGGGTAAGAGCCTACCTTAAAGAGGCGAAGCATTTCGGCGCACATCCAGACCACAAGTTGTTGAATTGCATAGGAAAGGATGCCGGTTGCCCTATCTGCCGAGTTGCGAATACCGTCACCGACAAGAAGTTGCAGAAGGAATATCGCCCCTCGGTGAAGTACCTGATGAACATCGTCGATATGGACGACCCGGAACGGAAGGTGCAACTCTACCGCGCCCCGAAGGCCATTTGGTCAAAGGTTATGGACATCGTTCTGGATACGGAAGAATATCCGGACGCCCTTGACCCCGCCGATGGCATTGATTTCAATATAACAAAGGAGGGTGAAGGTTTCAACACCTCCTATGGCGCACAACCCGCTATGAAGCGGTCAGCATGTAATTTCACCGGCACCATCGTGGATTTGGTGGCTCGTGATGCCAGTTTTGAGGACGATGCGGATTACGAACAAATTGCATCTGAGATGGTAACCGGTTAACCCCATTGGTCCGCTGCCAGGGGTCCGATTTGAGACGAGAAGCCGATTGAGGTAGACACAGTGACATAAGGTTGTGGGGTTGCTCCTATAACCCGTTGCTGAGGAAGCCACAGGAATCTTCAAGTGAATTGAGAAGTTCGCCTCCAAAAACTCGGGCAAACTCATAATTTGCGAGGTGTTACGAACTGCGAGTTCAGCGTCATTGGGAGCCGAGTTACTCCCTTTGGCGTTCTCAGTTTTTAAATTAACAGGAGAGGGATTATGAAGATTGATTTACTTATTGATGGACAATGGGGCAGCACCGGTAAGGGGAAACTGGCGCATTATTTAATGTCTAATGGGGCCTATGAAGCCGCTTTTTGTGATTTTTCGGCTAACGCTGGTCACACCGCCTACCATCCGGTCTGCGAAGACATCCGAGAGAAAGTAGTAATGCATCACCTCCCTATGGCCGCATGCTTTCCTGACATTCCTATTTTCCTTGGTCCTGGATGCGTTATCGACGCAGAAATCTTAACTAAAGAAATTGAACGTCATGAATGTGCCAACCGGGTAGCCATCCACCCAAATGCAGTTATTATCCAATCTCGACATAAGACTCAGGAACAAGTGACAACGCGGCATATTGCCTCAACCCAACAGGGAGTTGGGGAAGCTACCGCCGAGAAAATAATGAGGAAAGATGACACCATTCTCGTGCGAAATTATCTTCCCTTCCAAGATTACCGGACACGGTGGGCGCGGGAATTCCCAAAGTTGTTGGATAGTCGGGCCGTGTGTTTGGGTGAAACGGCGCAAGGGGTAGATTTGTCTGTTGACTCTGCTTTTTATCCCTACACCACGAGCCGAAACGTCAATCCGGCAGCGTGTCTTGACCGGATGGGCGCTATTCATCCTTCCCACCTGCGAGAGGTCTTCCTATCTCTTCGCACCTATCCTATTCGGGTGGGAAATATTCCAGCGACAGAGGATCAAAAGGAGGGATATAGTGGGCCGGTATATCCCGGACAGTTGGAATTGGATTGGGAAGATTTCGGCATCGAACCTGAAATTACGACTACCACCAAACGCCCCCGCCGCATTTTTCAGTGGTCGGATGATCAGTTTGAACATGCATTAAGAGCAACACATCCCGATGTTGTTTTTTTCAACTTCATGAATTATCTCGACCCAGATTGCACCAGTACAAATGAAGTTGAGGGATTATCAGAAGATGCGGGGGAATGGTTGCATAACCGAATGAGGGTAATGGGGGATGTATTCGCCAGAATAGGCATCCCTCGCCCCTTTGTCCTCCTTGGAACTGGACCTTACCTGGATGATATGATTGAGGTAGAAATCCTGTGAATGTTCGGTTTTATTACAGCAGTCGATGTAAGGGGAAGTCCGATATCGAACTGCGAGTGGAAAAAGCGCGAATTGACGCGATAACAGAGGATATCCAAACCGTCATTCTCGCAAGTCACTTAGATTTGTGTGGTAAGATGCCCGATGAAAAATATCGAGATGAAGCCATGGAAATTGCTAAAATCATGATAGGAACTTGCGATGTGTTCCTACTTAGTGATCCCGAAAGAACACTTTCCGAGGGGATGGAAAGGGAACGAGATTGGGCATGTACTTTAGGCTTACCCGTGGTATGGTTAAGCCCAAATCCGAGGGAATGGTGGAGAGAAATCAACCAGATAGGTTTTGAATATGTCAACGACAGATGAACAAATCAAAGAGCTTGAATCTACAGTTCGGGACCGAGCATTTGACCGGTTGTGGATGATAGGGCAACCCGGTGCCGGGAAGTCTCATATGACTCGGTGGTTGGCAAGCCATACTATGGCCATGACTATTCATGTGGGAGAACTCCTCCGACAAAAGCATGGGGATGATTACTTTACCAACCATAAGGAATCCTCCCTAGCTCCCCTGGATGTGGAAGTGGAGGCTATGGAATTAGTTGCAGCGGCCATTAAACAAGCGGCGGCTCAAGATACTGTACTAATAGTGGACTCCCTGAAACATCCCCGGCAGGTGGAAGTAATCCCCTCTCATGACCGGGATGTGGTAATTATGGTGGAAACCGACCCAAAACAACTCAGGGAGAGAATGCGGGACGCAAAAGACTCTCGAAAACGGCTGTGGGCAGCAGCGAACAAGGAATGGGGAATAACTCGGGCGGACCTAATTACCGCCATAGAGGAAGCGGGTATTCCCATCCGTTATGTTCAAAACAATGTTGAAAAATGAGCGAGGACTTCAACCGAGACTACCAGGAACATATCCTGGCACGAATGCTCAAGGACAAAGAATTCCTCAAAGGTGTCTCCATGTTTATGGCGGCGGATGTATTTGATGAAGACCTTGCCCCAGCAGTTGACTTCGTTCTTAAACAGTTTCATAAAAGTGGGAAAATCCCTGCGCCTGCACAAATTCGTCAATATGTGCCAAATACTAGGTTACCAACTCCGGGCAAATCTCCGATTGAACTCGACCGAGACGCTTTATTACAATTCACCAGAACTCGACGAGTACGAAAGACAATGTTGGAAGCAAGCCAACAATTACAGGCCGGAGATATCGAAGAGGCTATCAGTACCCTTGCCAAATCCGGACGAGGTTTTTCAGATGATGAAAATGCCGGGTTCAGCTTTTTTGGAAACAATAATATCCAAGCATCTAGAGGTGTGGGATTACCGACTGGTCAACGGTCATTGGACAAAGCCATGCAGGGTGTATGCCCCGGAGAAATGGCATTAGTAATGGCTCCCTCGAACGGGGGGAAGTCAGCATGGTTAATACATGTAGCTGCGCTGGCAATACAAAAGGGGATGAACGTCTTTTTTGCCAGTCTCGAAATGACGGCTACATCAATGAAGATGCGTTTCGAGGAAAAGTTTGATACAATGAAGCTACCTAAAAGAAAACGGGGAAATTTGTGGATATCCTGTAGTACCCCGGATGTAATAACCCCCGCAAAATTGAATAGCCTTCTTGATAAAACCGATTATCCTGCTCATGTGATATGCATTGATAGTGGGGACCTAATGGCACCCCCACGGAAGTTTGGGTCCCAATGGGAAGAGGAAACCGGATTAATTCGAGAAGTAAAGGGTATTGCCCTTGACCGTAGTGCCATCATGTGGGTCGCCTATCAAGCGAATCGGACAGGGTATGGTACCGAACTTATTGATTTGAAAAATATTAAGGGTGCCATAGCTAAAGTACAGACCGCGGACCAAGTAATCAGTCTGAATCAAGACGAAGCGGAGGCTATGGTGGACCCGGAAACCGGTGAATGTCTGGTTCGGGCCTACCTACCAAAAAATCGGTTTGGCCCAAAAGGAGCCATTGCGAATATGACCGTACGATTTGCAAGTTGCACCTTTGAGGAGATTAAGGACTATGACATCTGAACCAGAGCCTGGGTATCCCCGAACTTGTGAGGATTGTGAATAATGGCACTTGACGAGTTTGAAGATAGGTTACAAGGGGTAACACAAAAACTATGTATCATGGGTGATGAATTGGCAGAAATAACCACGGAGTGTATTAAAATCGGCGCACTTTACGCCATCACACAACAAGAGGGAGGAAAAACTAAAGATGAAATATTGGAAGAGATTAGCTCTATTGACTTTGATTGTCTTGAGTAATGGTTAAGATAACAACCCACAATACCACTAATCCTAACGAATGGGATTGCCCTGAATGTGGCGATACTCTTGCAGCAGGGATAATGGTCATCCGAGAAAATAAAAAAACTGGTAAGAAATTTTATGGATGTTCCAATTTTCCTTCCTGCAAGTGTACCGAACCGATTGACCATAGTGAATACCCTGACGATAACGAATATGAAATAGATGATTATTTTGGAGATATAGAATGACATTCTTCCAACGACTACTACTCCGCATTTTTCATCCCGAGCATGGCAGGTGGAAGATTTACTACTGGGTGAAGGGTCGAAAATATCATGGTTCACTCACCTTTAACCACATAGATAACTACTGTGTGCTGAACTTTGACCAAGGTGATTCCTTCGGAGGTCCCTACATGAAAGGTAATATTGGGCCAAGCGATGTGTGGATTGCTACAACGGATGAACATTCGGTCCTCTCTGGGCAATACTCAATACGGCGTATAGAGAACACCATCGCTGGGGTAATCGCTTTCAACCCAAGTTTTACATTAAACCACGCGGAACCCGTATCAAGCATTTCATTTGGGGGAATAAGGGAACTATAATGGGTTGGATACAAAACATATTAAGCCGACTCCCCTCAATTGCGCGGCAATCTGGTGACACATTAGTTACCACCACCCGTCCCGAATATGCCTTTGTGGTGAAGATGAAAATAACCGGGGATACGCAAGACCCGCGTGGTAGAGCGCGGGGTTTGGTGTTAGTCTTCGACCAGAAACATCAGGATTCTCTCGGTCATCATGGGTATTGCTGGGAGGGATATGGCACATTCCAACTTCGAACTCAAATGGGGTGGACTCAGGGAGCGCCAGAACGAACTAAGTATTTTATGATGGGTTGGCATAAAGAAACGGGTCAAATGATGCTGGGTTCAAAAGAAGTGGAGGGGCAATCATGGTAAGAGAACATCGGTCTATAACATTAGCGGATTTACCTAAGGTCAAGGAGAGTTCCAAAAGACATTGCTACATGGCCGTTTGCCCAAATAATTGTGGTGATAGGACCGGGCATGCCGAGGTGGATCTTCGCCAGAATCTTTTCTATTGTGTCCGCTGTGGCAGGGGGGGCCGGATATATGGAGACGGGATACGAGAAGAGCGTCTGGGAATGCCGGTACACGAGAATACAGTACCCATGGGCCGGGAACTGGGAGATCTAATTGAGGAGAATACTCCCCAGTGGAATTATTTGAAAAATGAGCGAGGTTTCAATGACACCCTCATTCGAAAGTTGGAACCTCATAGAGGTCCCGAACCTTGGAGAGTCTACTTTCCTATTTACGACCTCCAAGGAAATCAAGTGCTTCAAACAGGGCGTACTATTAGAGATACCTCACCCAAGTGGTGGTTTCCTCCCGGAAAGCCCGGTGCTCATGAATTTCTCTGGGGAGCCAATCGCATCGAACCAGGAGCAGAAGAGATAATTGTCGTCGAGGGTATCTTTGACGCCGTATGGGACGACCGGCGCGTGGCCATCTTTGGAAGCAATATGAGTTCCTTTCAAGTCAACATCTTGACACGGGATTTGGCTCCAAAGAAGATTACCATCGCCCTTGACCGGGATGCCTTGGATAAGGCTCGAATTTTGGCCACCCGAATCGCCATGATTTGGACAGCTGAAATTTATATAGTAGAACTTCCTCGGAAAAAAGACCCCTGTGATCTCGGATATGATGGGTCAACCACAATCGAAAAATCAAAGGAGCTATGGATATGATGGAAAAGGCCCTACCCCTAATAATCATCCTTATATGTATAATGTCGGTATCCCTATTTCTTGGATGGACATCTCATAAGATGTATGAAAGATGGGATAACCAAGAGGAGGCTATGCAAGCCTTCGACAAGCGCCTAACATCTGTGGAAACTTACCTCAACAGTGTAATTCAGGAGGCCCGAAATGCCATTGACAAAAGAAGTACGGGGGATATTGATGGGAACGCTGCAAGACTTCCGAGAGACGCTGAAGCGGGAGGGGGCAGCAACTAATGTGGCCTCGGTGGAAAGATGGTTCGAAGACAATCATATTGTTGACCGTCTGGCCAAATTATGCTCTCCACCTGACATACCTCGGACCGGAGAGCCTATTGATATCACGCCACTCCAAGCGGATATTGCCACCTGGGCACACCGAAATTTTCCAAGTGAATCCGCATGGACATGCCTCCTTGGTGTGGTGGAAGAAATTGGTGAACTTTCTCATATCGAGCTTAAGCACCATATGGGAATTCGATATGAAGACGATGAAGTTAACGAAAAAGTCTTGGACGCGGTGGGAGATATTACTATCTTTCTCATGTCCTACTGTACCCATCGCAATATATGCTTTACACAGGCTGTCCTTGATGTCTGGGAGCAAGTTCGGAAGCGAGATTGGAGAAAGTATCCTAAAACCGGGAAGCCTATCGGTGGTTGATACCGTGATACCCGACCCCCGTTATCATCATCTAGTTCGTGGCACCGATGGTCAGTGGTATCCGGACCCTTATATAATAGGTAATGGTATACCATCACCACCGACCGGAGTGTTCACTAAGGTCCCCGACCCTGAACCCCCCTCAGGGTCACCCTAGGGGCGTTGCCGTCGATTTCCTCTGCCCCCGAGTGGAATCAAAACGGTGACGCCCCTTCTTATGTATAAAGGAGGAAGATGCCATGGTAGTACAAAATCAAGATGGATTACCCGATAACAGAGGGCAAGATAATATGAGACCTCATGACATTGGGGGGTTTGAACCTTATACTCCCCCCGAGGAAACATAGGTTGATATCAAAGACCCAACCGAGGAAATGAAAGCAGCAATGATAATGGGACCGCAATGGTATGAACATGCCCCCATGATAGAACTTTGCCAATTTTTGGTTAGTCTATCAAAAGGAATGGTTGACCATGAAAAAGGTTTTGACCTAGTGGCAACCATCAATGGAACCCCCATTGCGGAACTTACCTGCTTCATTGCAGAGAAACACCTGGAAAAAATTACACGCTCATGTCCCCGGTGTGGTAAAGTTATGCAAAGGGAGGAAGCCATGTCTCCCGAGGATAATTGTCGAAAGTGTTTTAGGGAAACTGGATTTGTGACCGGGGGTGGTATGACGGACGACTCTCAACAGGCAGACTAGCCATTTGGGCGGCCTAACGGAACCCTTAATCTGGGTATTCCATTAAGCCGCCCTGGACGGGAGCGCCTTCTAGTGGTACTACGTGGCCCCCCACAGGGATTAAGGCTCCTGTGGGGTCAGTATGGGACCGGTCTTTGGTTGGGGTCCTGGGTTCACGGGAGGTGCTCCTCCCGTTAGGTCGCGCAACAGATTGCCCAGGCCCAACGCAGCCAGTTGCTCAAGGATGGCCGGTGCCAAACTAAGCGCCTCGACCTGTGCAGTGTTGTCGAGCTTCGCCTTCTGGCCCATGACCACACCGGTTCCTTGGCCGTCGTCACTCCAGGAGTCAACGGAATGTACTGATTCAGGAACCTCCCCAAATACTCCCGCCCGAGATTTAGCCGTTGCCTTGAATTTGTTCTCATACATCGAATCCGTTTCTTCGTTATACATCCAGATGGACTCTTCATAGATTGTCTTGGCCCTGCTGTCCGCTCCTAGGACTTGACATCCCACCAACGCCATACAAAGCAACGCTGGTACAAGGACCTTGAGAATATCGAACCCACCCTTTTCGCGAATGAGATTACGCAAGGCTTTGATAGCCGCCGTTATCGCGCCGGTTACGAGTCCGGAAACCATGATGTAGTTATCCCCTTCCGCATCGAGGATTCCACGGGACACCAATAGTCCCATCACCACACCTACAATAAGTCCCGCGATTCCTTCGCGTCCTCCCTTTGTCGCCGTCCGAGCGACACTATACTCTTCCGTCCTTTTATTCATCTTGCATTCCTCCTTTTGTCGAAGACAATATCTGGTTTGCCTCCTTCATTACGGACATCCACATGGATGCCCCAATCGTAATAGCCAACACCATCAAAACCCACGTATAGGGCTATTCGCGCCATTTCATCAATGTCTAGACCCGCTATGCGACTGATGTCAGCCGCGCAACCTCTCGGATGCTGAGAGGTATCCCCACTTCCACAAGCTTTATTATGGGTGAGGCACCGAAACGCACAAGATAGGTAAACCGGTTTTCCAATGCGTTCTCGGAATTTATCCAAGAGTTCGAGGAGTCTTCGATCAACGGGACTACTTCCTCCGCAATTACAGGTTCCTTGTTCTGGTCCATGACATCGCACCTCATAATCAGAAAAGTATTTACTAAGTTTAAGCAACTGCGGCCTCC
>PVBE012806774.1_pt1 | contig 28571 bp, 21 predicted proteins | sample 1631181 | NCBI WGS metagenome assembly PVBE01 (sample SAMN08397723, study PRJNA350692) | Marine metagenome, whole genome shotgun sequencing project. | isolation source: water | place: Pacific Ocean | collected 2012-04
CACAAGGAAAACGGATGATTGTGATATTGGCTTACAATAACTTTGATTCACAAATTGCTTGAGAGCCTGTCGCTCTATTGCAATTGAGCCAAAATAGCAACGGAAGAACATACGTGTCTCATCCATGCTTATGACTCTATTATACTATAAACATGTATTCCACACAACGGAGTATTTATGACTTACAAGCTCCCCCGTTGGGCAACCTGCTGGCGCTTATGACCCACAGATCGCCCAACCACCTGAAGTATGACACCACTCGTGTCAACGTGGGGTAAGTCTTGCAATACTACCAATGACACCTCTGTGCCAAAGAGATACGAGTAATCCCCTTTCTAGTCCCAACCCATATAACACTATCTCCTTGTTCATGAATCCCCCAAACATTTTTATCTAACAAGCTGTTTTTAGATCCAAATACAGAAGTGTAATGTGAAAATGATTGTTTTAATGGATCAAAATAGGACAATCCGTCTTGGGTGCCAGCCCATATACTACCTGTAACATCTTTATAAATGTTGTTAACTCCATTATTACTTAGAGTCGAAATATCAAAATCATTATTTATATATTCATAACATATGTGTTTATTGTTAATTTTCTTACAATTAATTAAACCATCTTCAAATGTTCCTACCCATATGTTTGACAGATCATCTGCATATACTGACATAACAGCATGCTCATTGAGATGCGTGGATAGATTGCTGATTTTTTTATTTTCTAAAACATTCAGCCCTTTGTTAGTTCCAATTATCAGTACATTCTCATTAAGCTTATATAAACAATGTGTTCCAAGATCATTTAATCTAATATTCCAACCTTCTGTGGGTTTAAAAATTCTCTGTTTAACGTCTAATCTACAAAGCCCTTTGTCTGTAGAAACAATGAGCTCGCTATTTATGAACTCCAAATCAGAAACTTTGTTCGATAAAAAATGTTCATTCTCTGTATTAAAAACTTCAACGACTTTTGATCCCAAATCATAGGATATTAAACCAGCTTCTGCAGTTCCAATCCAAAGGGTGTTATTTTGACCTTGTATAATCGCTGTTACATGAGCTGTTTTAAGCCTTTCTTCTAATTTTACATGTGAAAACTCATCGTTGTCACTGTTCTTATAATTAAGCCCTCCTTCTTGTGTGCCAATCCAGATCCCCCCTTTTTTATCCTCAAATAATGCTGTAATGTAAGAATTAGAAAGAGAATTTTCATTGTTTAACAGATGCTTATATTGAGTGACGTTATATCCATCATATTTATTCAATCCATCCTGAGTGCCAATCCATATATATCCATTAAAATCCTGTAAAATGCAATTTATTGTGCTTTGAGAAAGACCGTCATTAATGGTTAAACGTTTAAATTTAACAGACTGGGTTTGAGAGAAAAAATGAGCATATAAAAAAATTGACAGCAATATTGTCAATAATCGTTGTGTAATTCTCATTGTCATTAGGTATAGCTAGCTAAAAATATTATTCAATTTTAACACCAATAATCAGAATATCATCAACTTGTTCAAATGACCCTTTCCATGCTTCAATTTTCTGATCCAACAAATCTCTTTGCTCATCCATTGGTAAATCTTTAACAGAAAGCAGTGTTTCTCTAAATTGACGATACATGAACTTTTTCCCTTTTAACCCACCAAACTGATCTGCATACCCATCAGAGAAAACATATATAACATCCCCCTTCTGTAAAGAAATTGATTGCGTGGTAAAATTCTTTTTTCCAGGTTCAAAAGAACCAATGGCGAATTTATCACCTTTGGTGACTAATATTTCACCATCACGTATAATATAAAGTGGATTATAAGCGCCTGCATAATCTACTTTCATGTTTTTGTAATCTATTGCACATAATGAAATATCCATTCCATCCCTAACTGCATTTTCATCCCCTTCTTTATTTAAAGATTCATGAGAATAAGCATTCAAGTCATCAAGGATCTTTCCAGGATCACTCAATTTATGTTCCTTTATCGCAGAATTTAAACCATTAGCACCTACTAAACTCATAAAAGCTCCTGGAACTCCATGCCCAGTACAATCAACAGCAGCAAAAAGATGTTTATTTCCTATCTTATGCATCCAGTAAAAATCTCCCGAAACAATGTCTTTTGGCTTAAAGAGAACAAAAGATAATGGAAACCATTTTTTAATTACATTCTTAGGTGGTAAAATTGAATACTGTAATCTTTTTGCATAACGTATGCTATCGGTTACATCATTGTAAAGCTCTTCTAGTTTTGATTTTTGTTTATCAATCTTATCTTTTTGCCTCACCACCTCTTCTGTTCTTTCTTTAACTTTTTGCTCAAGAATTCTCTCTGTTTCAGCCAATTCATCTTTCATCTTTAATAGAGCATGACCTAGTACATCTTCATCACTCATAGGCTGATATGGAAAATCAAAATTACTTTGACCAACTTCATGTGCAAATGATGTTGTTTTTTGCAACCCTGAAACAAGTGAATTCATTGCAGAGGACATTTCTCCTATTTCATCATTACTAGGGTTTATCTTCTTTTTAGGAAAAACACCTCTTCCTAAATTGATTAAAATCTTTTTAAGCTCCTGAACGGGTTTGGTAATCGAAAGAGTTGTAAAAAAAGCAATTATAATTGTACCTAAAGCAAGTAATACTCCTGCAATTAAAACACCAAAAACAAGATTCTCAAAATTGTTATTTGTCCTTGTAAAAGACTTAATACTGTTTTTTGATTTGTTCTGAGCTATTTCATTTTTATGATTAATTAAATGATCTAACAAAATAAGAGTTGTATCAATATTAGGAGAAATTGAATAATCATAGGCATCATCAGAAAACAATATATTCATCTCATCATTATAGCTCTCAAAGTCAATTAATGAAGATCTAATTTCTAGATTAAATGTATTGATTATGGTGGCAATCTTCTGTTTAATAATATTAAAAGATCTCTCATCCTTAGAGCCTTGCTCCCATTGAGAAATTAAAGAGTTTAAACGAATAGTATCAGCAGGAATTAAAGAGTCAAGAAGCATCTCCAGATTTCTCTTCCATGGCTCATCGGGTCTAGATTGAACTGTAACCCATTTAAGGATGGAGTTTTGTGAAACAGTTAATTGTGCTTTTAAATTATATAGCTCATTTACTGTTGGTTGATCTATTTTTAATAGCTTTTTATTTTTATCAATACTACCACTTAAAGTTGATTCAGCATCATTAACAACATAATATGTAATGGCAAAAACAGTTAAGAGAAGAATTAATACTACTCCAAATCCCAATCCAATTTTTTTTCCTACTGTAAAGCGCATTAATTTTATTTAGATTATGTAAAAGTAATTATTCCTCAATTCTGACCCAGTCAGATTTTGAACTATTTGGAGCAATACCTGTTGAAACCGTTATAGCTTTATAAAAAGAACCTGAATACTCAACAACATCACCTGTTGAGTATTTTACAGATGAATCCCATAAAGGGTATGAATTGTTTTGTGGATTCAACTCTTTATTAGATTCCTGAAGGTCTCTTAAACGTTTCATGAACACTAAGTGTTTTTCTTCTTCATGAAGACTTAAATAAACAGCTGCCATACCCTGAACAACCTGTTGATTTTGAGGCTGCATTAGATATGCCTTCTTTAAGTACGGTAACGCATTAGTGAAAAACCCTACTGTTTTCTCCTGAAACAACATCAATAATTCAATATCCTCGACATAATCAATCTCATTATAAATAAGGTCAACACCAAGATTATGGTAAATAACACCAATGTTATAGTTTGCACTATAATCCATGCTATCTAAATCTAATACTTTCTTATAGGTCTCAATAGAAAGATCTATATATTCAGCATACGATTTCTTGTTGTTGTGATATTTTGATCGATATACTTCTCCTAACGCCCTATAATATACAATGTTATTCTGAGACAGGTCATAATCAGGAACAGCTATTGTTTTTGTCTTTTTATATTTCTGATAAAACTTAATAGCTTTTTCAAACGAAATAGTATCCATGCTGCCAACAACATCATTCCAATAGGTAGTAGCTATGTTATTAATAAGCTCCTTAGATTCAGATTCATAGTCATGATTAACTGAGTCTAACAATAAGGCTCTATTAAGAGCTTCAAGGGCTTCTTCTCTAGCTGGTGATGAAGAGGCCTTTTTATCAACAACTTTATAAATATTCCACATAACAAACCCCCTTACATACCAAACGTATGCATTATCAAACAATTCAGGACATTCAGACAGCGTACTGTCGCTATATGCTTTTGCTTTAACATAATCCTTTTCTTGAGAAGCTTGCACTACATGATCATCGTACATACAGTTAAGGCTTTGACCTAACCCGAAATAAGGTAACCCAATCAATATCAGCAATATTTTAAATATTCTACTCATATGATACTATATGCATACTTTTTTAGCTTCTCCCCTATAATGAAGTTATATTTTTGAGCTTTTGTTAAATTAAGCTCCCATTTTAAGCTTCCGTTTACAGGGACTATATTAATAGTTGGTCCTTCATTAATAAGACCAGATTTGTTGGTTATAATTATTGTTTTTTTGTGATTTATTTTTTTTGCTATGCTTTCAATATATCCACTCTTTGATGATGAAACATAAAGCATATGACATTCTGAAATTTCATTAACGCTTATATATCTCACCACCTTAACCTGTTGACTTCCAACGAGTTTGCTGGAGTATTTAGATGAAATGTATTTATATATTTTCTCATCTCCATAGATACCAATAATAAAATCACCCTCTTTATGTTGTTTAGGCCAATCCACATTTTTTGCCATTTGAAAAACAATTAAACCCTTCTTTGCCGCAACTGCACTGGCTGCATCATCTGTAACAGATTGACCAAATGCAGTAGACATTGTAAGTGCCACAATAAAAGATGCTATTTTAATTCCAATCAACAACTTTTACTTATTTGGGGTATATGTGGTTTCATTATTATACAATAATCTGTTTTTCCTTAAAAAAATGAAAATCTACAAAAAAATTATTTATATCTGATTCTAATATAATTATTTCTGCTTTTTTCAGCTTCTTTACTTCGTTTGTTTTTTACATTATATTTTTTGTCATATGCTTTTTTTCTTTGTTTCTTGCTAAATGACTTTTTGTCAACTCCAGTTGGCTTGTATTTAGATCTTCCTTTTGATGTAAAAGGATCAGACTCCAAACCAATTACTCCTTTATCATCATAACCTGAAACAAATGGGTCAGCTCCATTTCTTAATTTTTTGTTTTTTGTTTTTCTGTTTGAAAATAAGCCTTTATTGTTCTTTTTCTTTATTCTTTTGTTTTTTACTTTTTCAGAAAATGGATCTCTGTATTGACAATATGATTTGCTTACTCCAAAAAAAGAGCTTAGAAATAAAAATATTATTAAATACTTATACATTGAATAAATAAAAGCTCCTTTTATATAAAAGGTTGCTTCAAATAAAATGCCAAACTTTATTGAAGTTTGTTACGATCCTTTACTAAGATGTCAAGATCTCTATCAAACATATATAAGCCTCCCTTGTCGTTTCCAATCATTTTCAACTTATCTAAAATTGTTCTCGCTAAAGCCTCTTCTTCTAATTGTTCGGCTACATACCATTGCATAAAATTATGAGTTGTATAGTCTTTCTCAGACAAACAAACATCTACAACATTATTAATGCTGTCAGTTACGTTTAATTCATGTTCAAATAAAGTTTGAAAAACATTTTTCAAAGAGTCATAAGTTAATGGTGGTTTAGCTAATGCTGGTATAATAGCAGTCCCCCCTCTTTCATTAATAAATTTTATAAGCTTTAACATATGCATCCTTTCTTCTTCGCTATGCTGATATAAAAAGTTTGATGTTCCAATTAAACCATTTAATTCAGCCCAAGATGCCATGGCTAAATAAAATTGTGAAGATGAAGCTTCTAATTCTACTTGTTTGTTTAGTGCTTTTTGAATTTTAGATATTAACATATTTTTTTTTTTCAAAGATAACTGTTTTCGTTTACATTTAATATCATCTGATGATTAGTTATTTGTTTTATAAAACTATTATAAATTGGAACATTGCCTAATAAAGATTATTTTCAAAGCCAATATTCTTTTATGTCTACCGATCTATTATTAGCTGTAAATAAACTCACTACTGAATTTAACATTGGAGGTAATAACAATAAAGCGGTAGACAATATAAGTTTTTCCCTAAAAAAAGGAGAAGCCGTTGGTATTGTTGGGGAATCTGGATCTGGAAAATCAATCACCTCTTTATCTGCTCTAAAACTTGTCCCTGGCCCTTCAGGGAAAATTTCTTCTGGCGAGATATTGTATTATAATAAAAATGGAGAAACAGTAAACTTTGTTGACCTTTCGGAAAAACAAATGCAAAAATATCGTGGAAATGAAATTGCTATGATTTTTCAAGAGCCCATGACGGCTATGAACCCTGTCATAAAGTGTGGAGAGCAGGTGTCTGAAGCAATTTTATTACATCAAAAAGACTTAACTCAACAAAGCTCTTTTTCCATAGCTATAGAGAAAGCTTTAATCATGTTTATTAATTTAGTTAAGCCTGCTTTTTTCTATTCATTGCTTATGATAGTAGTGCCATTCAAATGGTTATTTCTTCTTTTAAGCAAGCTCATTAACAAAACCGTAATCCAGAAATTATTTATTTCTCTCAATAACATACACATTAATGTCTCTACTTTTAAGAAAAAAGCGCTTACAAAAAGAGAAAGAGAAGCTAAAATGCGAACTCTTCAGCTTTTTAAAAAAGTAAAATTACCCAGGCCCGTTGATCTGTACGACAGCTACCCTCATGAGATTTCTGGAGGTCAAAAACAAAGAGTAATGATTGCAATGGCTTTATCTTGCAATCCTTCAATTTTAATAGCAGATGAACCTACTACTGCATTAGATGTTACTGTGCAAAAAACAATTATAGAGCTATTGAAAGAACTGCAAAAAGAACACAACATAGGAATCTTATTTATTTCTCATGACTTAGGCTTAATTGCTGAATTTGCTGATAAAGTTCTTGTAATGTACAAAGGTAAAATCGTTGAAAGAGGATTGGTTTCTGAAATTTACAACAACGCTAAACACCCTTATACTCGAGGCCTCTTGGCTTGTAAACCTCCTCTTAACCTAAAACTACGTGAACTACCTACTAGAAAACATTTTTTAGAAAGAGATGAAACTGGTTTTTTAGGAGATGTTAATTTTTCTGTCGAAGAAGTCATTGATAAACTAATAGCTAGCCCTGAAGAAATTTCTATAAGAAATAAAATTTTATATAAACAGGATCCTTTAATAAGGGTAACAAACCTTTCTAAACACTTTCCTATTAAAAAGAATTTTTTTGGAACTCCCTCAGAATACGTCAAAGCTGTTGATAATGTATCATTTGAAGTATATCCTGGAGAAACCTTAGGACTAGTAGGTGAATCTGGTTGTGGCAAAACAACTTTAGGTAGAGCAATCTTAAAACTAACAGACTCAACTTCAGGCCAAATCATCTTCAATGAGCAAGACATCACTCATTATTCATCAAAAAAAATGCGCCCTCTCAGAAAGGATATGCAAATTATTTTTCAAGATCCATACAGCTCATTAAACCCTAAAATATATATTGGTGAAGCTATCATGGAGCCTATGAGAGTTCACGGAGTATGTGAAAATGATTTTCAAAGAAAGCAAGAGGTTATTTCGTTGTTATATAAAGTTGGGATACAAGAAGATTCATTTTATAGGTATCCTCATGAATTTTCAGGAGGACAAAGGCAGCGTATATGTATTGCAAGGGCATTGGCTCTTCAGCCCAAATTCATTCTTTGTGATGAATCTGTTTCAGCACTCGATGTTTCGGTTCAAGCAGAAGTTCTTAATCTACTGAATGATCTTAGAGATGAATTTGGACTTACCTACATTTTTATTTCTCATGATCTTTCTGTTGTGAAATTCATGAGTGACAGAATTATGGTCATGAAAGATGGGAAAATTATAGAGGAAGGTCTAGGTGAAGAACTTTACTTGAATCCAAAAAACAGATACACACAAAATTTAATAGATTCCATCCCTAAAGGGATTGTGAATTAATAATTATTGTAGGTAAATTAGTTATTAATACCTTTGAAATATATAGCTTATAACCATGAAAGTTAATATAAACCAATTATTTCGTTTTGCCTTTTTAAGGTGTTTTCATGGTCTATTGCTGTTTAATTTACTTATCTCTTTTAGCTTTTATTCTCAAACAACTATTAATGGAAGTGTTTCCGACAATGAAACCAGGGAAGACCTTATAGGCGCAACTGTTAAAATAAAAGGAACAACTATTGGCTGTATTACTGACATCAATGGAGATTTCACCCTAAAAACAGAGCTGTCTTTTCCTATAGACCTTGAAATATCATATGTTGGTTATCAATTAAAAACCTTTACAGTTGAATCATCAACAGAAAAAGTAAAAATCAAACTCAGTAACTCCTCTACAGTACTGGAAACAGTTGAGATTACTGGAGGTATAAGTGAAAAATTAAAAGAGTCTCCTTTAACTATTGAAACAATGTCTATTAACGGCATTAAAGAAACACCCGCCACTAACTTTTATGAAGGCTTAAGTCATTTAAAAGGAGTAGACCTTACTTCCGCTAGCTTAGGATTCAGAGTGGTAAACACTAGAGGGTTTAACAGCACTTCTCCTGTTAGGTCATTACAAATTATTGATGGTGTAGACAATGCATCTCCAGGTTTAAATTTTGCATTAGGTAACTTTTTAGGAGCCTCAGAACTAGATCTAATGAAAGTAGAGATCGTATCTGGTGCTAGCTCAGCCTTTTACGGACCTAATGCATTTAATGGAGTAATTAGTATGCATACAAAAAACCCATTCTTGTTCCCAGGATTTTCTGCAAGTGTCAAGTTAGGAGAAAGAGGGCTAAATGAATATGCTATAAGATATGCACAAGTGTTTAAAAACAAGGAAGGTGAAAATAAATTTGCTTATAAGCTTAATCTATTTTACATGGGTGCTTATGATTGGGTAGCTAACAATTCTAATTCAGTTGCTGACCTGGATACTGACGAAAATAATCCAGGAGGATATGATGCAGTAAATAGGTATGGAGATGAAAATCTCACTCCAATAATCAATAACAGTCTCACAGGGCTTACAGGTGAAATAGACTCTGCTGGCCTATGGAAAAGGCCTGGTTTAAAAAGATGGCACCGGTCTGGATATTGGGAAGAGGATATTGTTGATTATAATACAGAAAATTTTAAAGCTGCACTTGCCTTACATTATCTTTTAAAAGAAGATGTTGAACTTATTGCTTCTTCTAATTTCGGAACAGGAACTACTGTTTACCAAGGTGACAATCGTTTCAGTTTAAAAGACATCTTGTTTATTCAAAATAGAATTGAGCTTAAAAAACAGGATAACTTTTTTATTAGAGCTTATGCCACTCATGAAGATGCTGGAAATTCATACGATGCTGTATTAACTGCTTTTTTAATGCAAGATGCTGCTGCAACCAACGAACAATGGTCTTCAATATATTCAGAATACTGGTGGGATAACATTGTCGATAAAGTAAGGGACCTAGATCCGTCTATTAATTGGATGCCATGGTATGACCCTGCAACAACCCCTCCTAATCACCCTCCAGATTATGACCTTATGGAGTTAGTTTATGATGATTATCAGGATTCTTTAATTATGTGGCATAATGAGGCTGCTGCGTATGCAAATTCAGCTTATACCCCTGAGGGGACACTTGACTTTTATGAGCCCGGAACTACTAGATTTGATTCTTTATTAGCTGATGTCACTTCAAAGACTTCATTTATGGAGGGCGGCTCTAGAATACAGGATAAGTCAGCTCTATATCATGTACATGCAGAAAAAAAGTTTAACACAGATTTCGCAATCTTTACCATGGGGATAAATGGCAGAGTCTATCGCCCAAGATCAGAAGGTTCTCTATTTAGTGACACCAATGGAGTTGTTCTTTATAATAAAGAAGCTGGGGTTTATGGAGGAATGGAGAAAAAAATGTTGAATGAAAAGCTCATCCTTAAAAGCACTTTAAGATTGGATAAAAATCAAAACTTTCAACTACTTCCATCTCCAGCTCTATCATTCATCTATCAACCAGATGAAAATCATACTATCAGAACTACATTTACATCTGCTATTAGGAACCCTACACTTCTAAACCAATACATGTATTACAATGTAGGTAGAGCTCTGCTAGTTGGAAATATAAATGGCTATGATTCCCTAGTGACTCCTGAATCTTTTTTAAACTACTTAACTTCTGGCAACAATGAATCTTTACTAGAATATTTTAGTCTAGATCCTATTATGCCTGAAAAAGTTAAATGTATTGAGCTAGGATACAGAGGTACTTTTTTTAATAAACTATATGTAGATGCTAGTTATTACTATAATTGGTACAGAGATTTTATTGGCTATAAAAATGGTGTAGATTTTTGGATCGACACCTTGTTGTTCAGACCTCATGGTGTTCAAGCTTACAGAATTGCTACTAACTCTACTGAGCAAATAACCACTCAGGGATTTGCAATAGGGTTAAATTACTATATAGGGAAGTACTTTGCTTTTAATAGTAATTATTCTTGGAATAAGCTTAACAAGTTAAGTGATGACCCTATTATTCCCGCATACAACACTCCCGAACATAAATTCAATTTAGGATTCAGTGGAAGAGATATAAGAATTGAAAAACTAAATATTAAAGGTTTAGGATTCAACATAAACTATAAATGGATTGAAGGCTTTATTTTTGAAGGCTCTCCACAGTTTACCGGATATGTACCAACCTACTCTTTATTAGATGTTCAGATCAATAAAAAAATTCCGAAATACAATTTGACCGCAAAAATTGGTGCATCAAATGCTCTTAACAATAAAGTACTTCAGGTTTATGGTGGTCCTTATGTCGGTAGAATGATCTACTTTTCACTTGTATTCGACTGGGAAAATAAGTAGTCTTTATTTTTCTTATCTTAGTGCACTATTAAATCCTATAAAAACAAACTATGAAAAAAATATTTACAAGTTTATTATTCTGTTCTTTACTTGTTTCTACATCTACAAGTCAAACAAGATATATTGATCCTGTTTTTGCTTCTTTTGATGTAACTCCAAATGTATTGTACAGTCAAAATTTCTCTGTTCTTTTAGAATCAAGCTTTGGCATCATTCCTACTGGAACTGCTCCGATCCCTCCTTTAGTATTTGATTTTTACGAACCATCTGGTGACAGTGAAACTGAAAGACCTTTGATCATTCATCTACATACCGGAACATTTGCACCGATTATCCATAATGGCAATCCAACTGGAATGCGTCAGGATTTTGCCACCACCACTTTATGTGAAGAGTACGCTAAAAGAGGGTATGTTGTTGCTAACATAGAATACAGATTAGGTTGGGATCCTTATCTGCCAACAGAAGCTGAAAGAGCGACTAGCTTAATGAAAGCCGTTTACCGTGCAATTCAAGACACCAAAGCTGCTGTTAGATTTTTTAGAGATGACTATGAGAATAATGGAAACAGCTACGGAATTGATACCTCAAAAATTATTTTATCTGGTCAAGGTTCGGGAGGTTGGATTGCAATGGGTTATGCCACTGTTGATAAACTTTCGGAAATTCAATTACCAAAATTCCTTGATGGAAATGCTATTCCTTTAATAGATACTGCTGATATTGGTGATTGGGATGGCTATGGTGGTGACCCTGCGCTTAACATGGAAAGTAATGTAGGGTTTTCAAACGACATACATATGGTTGTAAGTATGGGTGGTGGCATAGGCGACCTTAGCTGGCTAGAAGCTGGTGATGTGCCAATGTGTGCTGTTCATTGCCCAACAGACCCTGTTGCTATTTATACAACTGGAAATGTAACTGTAAATAGTGTTAACATCACAACTGACATCAGCGGATCTCACGATATTATCAATAAAGCTAATATGCTTGGTAACAATGATAAAATAATTACTCTTTATGACAGTACAACTCTTGTCGCTAAACAAGTATCTAGTACAGTTGTAGGTACTATGGATCTTGGAGGAACAACAATTGCTGAAGAAGTAGATAATCTTTATCCATTTGTAACAGGGAATCCATACGAAAGCTCTCCATGGGATTTTTGGGACTCTACTACAACAGTAGATGTAATTGCTCCGGGTGTTGGATTAACTGCTCAAGATGGAATTGATGCTCATTTAAATGGATTACTTACTAATCCAGATATGGGTTATCTAAAATGTGTTTCTTATATAAACAGCACTTTGGCTTATTTCTGTCCAAGAATAGTTAATACTCTTGAGTTACCAGGCAACAATGTTGATGTAGAACAAACAGATCTTTCTCAATTAGAGATGTATCCAAACCCTGCTAATTCAACTGTAAATATTATTACCTCTGAATCGATGTCAAAAATTGAGATCTACAACACAACAGGTAAATTAGTAGCACTTAAAGATGGCTTGTTTGGTAAAACCTTTCAATTCAGCTATCTAGATCTACCTAATGGAGTTTATTTTGTTAACATATACTCTACAGTTGGATTAACAACTAAAAAGCTGATCATAGAATAATTTGATCTATATCATTTTCAATGCCTCCTTTTAAAGGGGGCATTTTTTTTTACCTAATTCCTTTACAATTATTTACATTATATATGTGTTATTACTTTAAATGAGTTCAATATTAAAATATCTATTGGTTTGTATAGGTGCCTGGTTTACTAATTCAACTTGTTGTCAGAATGTTGAGATCCAAAAAAATATAGATTTAAACCTTATCAATCAACATTCTCCTGGGATGGCAGACATACCCATAAAAAACATTTCAGCTAAGGATGTTTATATTTTTAGGTTAGATGCTGACAATAGGTATAAAATTAAATTCTCTTCTAAAAGAATTATGCCCGATAGCACCTCATATATAAGATTATGGTTTTACCCCTTAAAAAAAGGAAGTATAAATGAAAAAGCAGCATTGCATTTATCTTGCTATGAAAAACCTCTAATTCTAAATATTAAAGGTTTTGTAGCTGACGTTCCTAATTCATCTATTGAATGCCCAAGCTTCATAGATGAAAAAGCAAATTCAAGCAAACTTGATTTTCAATTAAATATTACTGTTTTGGATAGCATTACTAATAAAGAGATCACTGATGCCTCAGTTATATTAATTAAAGATGGTTTGATTAAAAAGGAGCTTCAAACTAACAAAAATGGTAAAGTAAGCACAAAAATACCTCTGGGGCTTTATTACTTTGTATGCTTAAAAGAAGGTTATAAAACACATGAAGAGGTTCAATATGTAAATAAGAACAATAACAACCTTATTTTTAAATTAGTAAAACTAGATACTCTTTATTTAACAGAAACTGATGATGAAATTCCTTTAATTGAAATAAAAGATAGCCTCTATACAGATGAAGAAAATGAAATAGAATTGAGTATTGATCTCCCTTATGATAATCCTGACACAAGTAATATTCAACAAAATGTAGAAATTAACTCAGGTGAATTTTCAATAAACAATTACGCACCAAACAACATAGTTTTTCTACTTGATGTTTCCTCATCAATGAAATATACTGGAAAGCTAGAGCTGCTAAAAGCTTCGATGTACGAGCTAACTGACCTTCTAAGAGATGCTGATCAGATCTCAATAATTACTTACTCAAGTCAGGCAAAAGTAATATTAAAAACTACATCTACATCTTATAAGGACACCATTAAAAACACTATAGAAAGTATCCAGGCAAAAGGGTTAACAGCTGGAGGGCGAGGATTAAAATTAGCATATAAAAATGCCTATAAAAACTACTTTTCTAATGGTAATAATCAAGTAATTCTTGCTACCGATGGAGACTTTAATGATGGTAATGAGAATGTAAAAAGGTTAGCCAGAAAATATAAACGTAAAGGCATAAAATTATCAGTAGTTGGTATTAAAAACACACCGCTAATTGAAATAATAATGAAAGATCTAGCTAAAAAAGGTGGGGGGAATTATATACCAGTAAATAGCTATGAAGACGCTATTAAGTCACTAGTAAATGAAATAAAAACCAACTCATATATTTGGTTTAATAAATAGGATTATCTTTGCCCACTTTAATTAACTATGGAAATCTGGATAAAAGCAGCTCAGCTTATCTTAAGCTTATCAATTCTAATTGTTCTTCATGAACTAGGGCATATGCTCCCTGCTAAATGGTTTAAAACAAGAGTAGAGAAATTCTACCTGTTTTTTAATCCTGGTTTTTCTCTTTTTAAATTTAAAAAGGGTGAAACTGAATATGGAATGGGATGGATCCCGCTAGGTGGTTATGTGAAGATATCTGGCATGATCGATGAAAGCATGGACAAAGAGCAGCTTAAAAAACCTGCAGAATCATGGGAGTTCAGGTCAAAGCCTACTTGGCAAAGACTCATTATTATGATTGGTGGCGTTACTGTTAATCTCCTTTTAGGTTTTTTTATTTACATAATGATTCTTTTTGTTTGGGGAGAAGAGAAGCTTCCTACTGAAAATGTCACATACGGAGCTCACCTTAGTGCTGATTTTAAAAATGATTACGGCATTGATCTACAAGAAGGAGATAACATAATTATGGCAGATGGTCTTTCTTTAAAATATTTTGAAGATGTGAATCAAAAGATCATCATTGATGGATCAAAAAAACTAACTGTTCTTAGAAACAATGACACTGTTAATGTAATACTACCTGATGATTTTGTAGAAAACATCATCCTTAAGGATAATTTAAAAGGTATAATTACAATTCCAAGATACCCAAACATTGTTGAAAAACTCATTGTTGATATGCCTGCTAAAAAATCAGGACTTAAAGAAGGGGATACTATTGTAGGGTTTAATAATAGTTCTGTTGTTTATTTTCAATCCTTTTCAGACAGTCTTCAAAATTATAAGGGAAAAGAAATAGCCCTTACAGTAAAAAGAGCAGGTACAGAACATTCGCTTTCAATGACTGTTACTTCTGACGGAACGATTGGTTATTACCCCATTCAGCCTAGAAAGCTTCTAAGTTTTGAAAACAAGCAATATAGCTTTTTTGAAGCCATACCTGCTGGACTATCCTTAGGTTATACTACATTAACTGGATATGTTAAATCCCTAAGCTTACTATTTAGTAAGGAAGGAGCTAAGCAAATAGGAGGGTTTGGAACCATTGGCAGCATCTTTCCTGACACCTGGGATTGGAGAAGATTTTGGGGACTAACTGCTTTCCTTTCAATTATCCTAGCCTTCATGAATATATTACCTATTCCTGCATTAGATGGTGGTCATGTAATGTTCTTGATTTATGAAATGGTTTCTGGTAAAGCTCCAGGTGAAAAATTCCTTACTCGTGCACAAGTTGTTGGAATGGTGCTTTTATTAGGTCTGCTTCTATATGCAAATGGGATGGATGTTTATCGCTGGATAACTGGAAGCTAGCTTTCACTTTTTAACAGTCTTCTGATAATAACTGCAGTGTTGTCTCTTTATTTATCCTTTAATTGAGACCTATTTTTGAGTATTCAATTTTTAATAATGAGTAGGCTCTATATTTTTATTTTATTTCTGTTTAATTATTCTACTTATGCTCAAGTCAATCAGTTTCAAGACAGCAGGCGTATAGAAACTGATCAGGAAGCTTACTATAATGGTCGTTCTGAACCAAATAAAGTGATGATCATTCCATTTGAATCTAAGATGTACATATCAAGCGTTGATAGATCTATCGCTAAAAGAACTGGTCTTAGCTACTCAGAGATCAAAGAAAATTTAAGACACGGAATAGCTGATCAATTATTATTAAAAACAAAAGGTAAAATATCTGCAGTATCTATTGTTCAGTCTGACACAGGATTTGCATTTAAAGAGCTTATGTATATCTATAACAGTATTGGTTATAAATACAAAATTGTTCCTATTAATGCTGCTGATAATGAATTGAAAGAGGAGTCAAAAAAAGAAAAGATCAAACACTCTCTTCAAAAATTGGTAAAAAAAGACGATCAATCTTCTATTTCCAATAATTTGGAATATGATAGAGGCGAAATACAAAAAGGAGAAGTCTATACCACTCATGATTATGCTGATAGATATATGCATACTTCTATTCATAACCCGAACCTGTTAAACACACTTGCTCAGAGATACAATACAAATCTGTACATTTTCATCAATGAGCTGGACATTGAAGAATCTAAATCAGAGAATGCAACTCTCATTTCATCAGAGTCTTATAGGAAAATTAAAGTCCATTATACTATTTTTGATCAACAAGGAAATGATATAAAAGGAGGAGCTGCAGTCACTTATATGCCTTCTTATATAAATGACCTGAATAAAGTAGTAAATATTTATTTTGGCAAAATAGCGGAAGAAATATCTAATACTCTGCCTGTTTTTCAACCTGAAAAACATGTTCTAGAAAAAGAAAAAGAAGACGCTAAAAAAGCAGCCGCTCAAAGAGAAGTAATAGAAAAGTATTAATTTATTTTTTTGTTATTGGTATCACCTTCTTCATGTCGTTAGAAGAAATCCTTAAAAAATATACTCCAGAAGTATAGCTACTCATATCTATAGAAAATTGATTAGCTGTAAATTCCTTTGTTTCTGTAATTTGACCCTGTTGATTATATATTTCGAACTTTATTTTACCCACAGGTTGTTTTATTTGAATAGCTAAATCAGTTATTACTGGATTAGGATAACAAACAAGATCCAATTGCCTTTTTTGTTCATTAATAAATGCAGTTGCATTTACCTGCCACCCAATGTCCTGTAATAGAGCTAGTAGTAATGGGCCGGGGTAATGATTAGCAGCACCATTGCTAGTAAAAGGAGTCATCATGCTGTTTCCAGAAGAAGCAGGAAAAGCGCTTTCATCTATGTGACTCAAACTTGATCCCGGATCATAGGTGCTAGGTGCAAAAACTTTAGGGTTAACACCCAAGTTCAATGAGGTAGAAATACTTCCTGTAAAATAAAGCTCATTGCTTTCAAATTCCGATTTTAAGCCTGCTGAATTGTTTTGAAAAATTAATGTGTCAGTAATATTTTCTCCAAAATTATTAATGATCATATTATCCCATACAGAAGGAAGTCCCTCTAGGTCAGGGAATGGAAAGGTAGTGGTTAATGGTGCAAAATCTGATGCCACTAAATTACCAAATGAGCCTTCATTGTTTACTACCTTTGAAAGTGAAACAACACCTAGTCCATGAGCAATTTCATGTAAGAGAACAGAAATAAAATCATATTGACTAAATGAAGGGTTCCCATCTGTTCCAAAATAATAATTATTAGCACTGTTCATGAAAACATTGATGTCAGCTTCACCAATATTTAGCTCAGCACCTTCAAGTGAATTGGCTAGACAAGAGGCATACCAAACACCCTGCTGAGGTGAAGAAGTAAAGTCTTTTCTCCCATTTGGTAAGGTTATTCCTAATGGGCCCTGATTCGTGAGATCCAAATATTCTATATGTAATTTAACTGGAACAGTAGTTATTATATACTGATCCCAAATATTTACTGCATAATCTATAGCATCATCAATAGTGGCATTAGTCCCAGTTGATGTAACTACAAAATTAGATTGGGAAATACTTATAAATGGTATCTGAAGAAAAAAGAAAAGAAAGAAAAAAGAAAGTTTCTTCATATTATATATACTTAAATTAGTCAGAAACAATAATTCTTCTGCTGATTACTTCATTTCCAATTTGAATTCTCAAAAGGTATGCTCCGTATGAAAGGTTTGAAAAATTCAGCTCCTTTGATTCAGCCTCTATATAAAAGCTTTCTTCATGGATCATTTGACCTAAAGTATTATAAACCCCTACAACCCCTTCAGAGTACCTTGGAATCCTAATAATAAAAGATCCATTATTTGGATTGGGATAAACATCTATTTCTGAAAGATCTGTAAATCCATTACATTCATCTACACGAACAACCACTTGTTTTCTTGCGCTTTCACATTCCTCTTGTTTAATCTCCCAATCATAGAAAAAATAATAATGATTCAATCCGTTGTTATCGCTAGAAGAGCTTTTTTTAATTGAGATGAGACCTGGAGTTGTATATGGATAATTTACTCCTGAACTATTCCTATGCATATTTACCAAAGAATTTAAAGCAACTCCTATTTGATAATCAACACCTGGGTCCAGATGAGCATTTATGTTTACTCTATGTGTCCCTGTAGAAGGAAGGTTAATTATTTTCTGAAAAACAACTACTCCGTTATCATCTAATATCTCAACTGTTCTATTTGAACCGCCATATGCTCTTGCTTCAACTGAAACAATCTCTAATGGTTCATATACATCAAAAATCAGATACTGATTACCTCCAAAATTTGAACCACCACCAGAGTCGTCTGGTTTGCCAGCGGAAAATAATGGAGAAAAGCTTTCACTTGCTACATATAATGTATCTGATTCTGTAAGTGTATTTGTTGTATATGTAGAACCAATATATGAAGGAACAGCATCATGCTGATCCTCATACCATACTAAATTATCACCATCTACACTGGTAAGTTCAGTAGATTCTCCTGTACATATTGATAATCCCTGAATGTTTGGTGCTGACTCAATATTTACATCAATGTAGCTTGTTTTAGTTATCGTCCCACTGCCTCCTAAATTAGTTGCTGTTAAGGTCACAGAATAGACTCCACTAGTGCTATACACATGAACAGGATGCTGCTCTGAGTGGTCCTCATCCCCATCACCATCCATATCCCATGACCACTGATCAGGGGCGTTGGATGTGAGATCGGTGAATTTCACAGCTCCAGTGCAAGTTGAATTTATATTTGCTTCAAAATCCACTGTTGGTACAGTACTTACGTAGCTTTGTAAACAAAGCATTGCTTCATATGCATTAATTCTTCCCGCTCCCAGTTTTCCAGATAATCCTGGATTCATTGCATTGATATTATCGCAAGTTGAATATAAACAACTTAATATTTGATCTCTAGACACATTTGGATTATAGGACATCATTAATCCTATTAATCCTGAAACTAATGGAGTTGCCATTGAAGTTCCTGAAAATGATGTGTAGTTATCAAAAGGCACAGTACTTACTATACTAACTCCAGGCGCTGTAACAGCTATTACATTTCCAAAATTTGAAGAAGTAGCTTTTACATCAGAAGAATTAGAAGATGCAACAGTAATTACATTGGGATAGTTAGAAGGGTATATCTCAGTCACATCTATATTGTATCCGATGTTATTTTGATCACCATTACCTGCTGCTGCTGTAATTATGCTACCATTGTTCCAAGCCCATTGGACAATCTCCTCTTCAGTTTCAGAAGGAAAATCTCCCCCAAAAGAACAATTGATTACATCTGCACCATTCAATGCAGCAAAGTAAATACCATCGAAACCCATTGAAACAAACCCGGCTCCAACAGAGTTAGGAGTAGATTTTACTGCCATAAGGCTAATGCCATACCCTATAGAGGGCATTCCAATTGCATTATTAGTTTCTGCTGCCATAATACCTGAAACATGAGTCCCGTGATCCCAATTACTTACATTGGGATTTGGATCTGGATCATTATCAGCAACATCAAACCCATTATAATCATCTATGTATCCATTCTGGTCATCATCAATTCCATTTCCAGGCACCTCATCTGTGTTGATCCAAAGCATGTTTTTTAAATCTTCATGTTCAATGGAAATAGCACCTTCAATTGCAGCTACAACAACATTACTATCCCCCAGTGTCATATCCCATGCTTGTTCCGCCTGGATCTTATCCAAACTCCAGCATAAACTAAAATGCTGATCATCTGGAGTAATAAATTCTTTTCGAATGGGTAATTTTTCTACCAAATCAATCCTAGGGTCTAAACTTAACTTTTCAATTAAAAAGTCAATTTTTTCAAAATCATTGAACTCAATTAAAAATGTGTTCTTTAATTTTTCTGACCCTATGGCTCTTGAATAAGGTCTCGATATTTGTTTAATAGAAAAATGAACTTTTAGCTCATTGATGAAATCAAAAACAGAAAAAGGAATATCTTTTTCATTCTGTGTAACCAACATCCACTGCTGCTCATTCAACTCATTTTTGGAATTAAGCCTAAACCAAACCTTGCCATCATTAAAATTTGGATCAACGCTTTGTGTGGTTCCAGAAAAAATTAAAATGAAAAATATTGTAACTAAAAATCCTCTCCTAAGCATATTGAATCTCCCCTTTTATGTAAAACTACTAATAATCTTCCTTTAATGAAAATATCAAACATAATCCTACTTTTGTGCGTGTTATAATGCCGTTAGAAGGTGATTACATATGGCTTTTTTATGCACTACTTCCTTTAGTTGCATTCTTATATGCTTCTGTGGGACATGGTGGAGCAAGTGGATATCTTGCTTTAATGGCTTTATTTAACTTCTCTCCTCTTATTATGAAGCCAACAGCACTTTTGCTTAATCTATTTGTAGCAGCTATTTCATTTTACCATTTCTGGAAAGAAGGGTACTTTAATAAAAAACTATTTCTTTCATTTGCCATAGCTTCTATACCATTATCTTTTTTAGGGGGGACTATAGATGTGGATGAAACTCTGTACAAAAAAATATTAGCACTCTTATTAATTTTTGCCATATTAAGAATGTTGACTGTTTCTGGAAAAGATTCGGCTGAGGGTAAAAAGGTTAAACTTTGGCAAGGAACATTGGTTGGTGGATGCATAGGTTTCTTTTCGGGGTTAATAGGTATTGGAGGTGGTGTTATTCTAAGCCCTGTGATTTTATTAATGAAGTGGGGAACTATGAAAGAAGCCGCAGCAGTTTCTGCATTGTTTATTTGGGTGAATTCTGCAGCTGCAATGGGAGGTCAATTAAGTAAAGGTGTAGAGCTGGATCCGCATTCTTTTATTTTAGTTGGGATTGCAGTAATTGGTGGTTTTGCTGGTGGGTATTTAGGAAGCAAAAGAATTAATTCAAAAAAGTTAGTATATGTGTTAGCCTTTGTATTGGTTATAGCTTGTGTTAAGTTATTTTTCACCTAACTTAAGTCCCCTTTTCAAATTAATGTATTAAACTTTTGTAATGAAAAATATTTTTGTGTGTCTTACTTATTGCCTGTTAACCTTTTCAACACTAGCGCAAGTAACTTCTAATTTGAATAATGGAGAATCTGTTCTAGATGGTGTTTATATTGAAACTCATTCTTCTTTTAAAAAAGTCCTTAACAACCATCTTTCTTCTCTATATTACCACAATTATATGTTTTGTGTCCCTTATAGAAAACTAGAAAATTCAAAAACAATAATCACTAGTAGTTATGATCCAAAAAAGATAACCTCCATTTCTAAAAAACTAGCTCTTGACAACTGTATATACTTTGATGCTTCAAAAAATTATAAAAACGGAAATGGATTCTCTCTTGCTGGAGAAGATATAGTATCCGGCTCAGACATCACCCTCCCTTTTTCTCTTAGATATTATATAACCGCAGACAACATTACATTATTTCCAGATCAGGCATTAATGCAGCTAGACAGCAACTTTACTTTAAACAAAGAAAAATACCTGAAACCCTTTTATTTTCTTAAGCATGAGGTTAGCAATATTGAATACCGGGGATTTGTAACATGGGTAAAAGATTCTATAGCAAGAAGGCTTCTTGCCAATGAATTTCCAGAAGATTTTTCAATCCCTATTTATGATAATAATGGGAAAATGCTGCCGAAAGATAAATGGCCATTGAATTGGGAAAAAGAATTTAATTATAATGCTGAGGTTGATTCACAGGATTATAGTCCCATACTAGGTCAGCTGTATTTATCTAAAAATGAAAGGTTTTATTCAAGACAAGAAATTGATACGAAAAAACTTATCTACGAATATTGTATACAAGTTGATGATGCTATATTAACAAGAAATATTCCTATTTACCCTGATACTTTGTGTTGGGTTAATGATTTTGACCAAAGCGACATAGTGCATATGACCAATATGTATTTCTGGCATCCAGCTTATGATCAATATCCTGTAGTGGGCGTAAACTACCATCAGGTTACGGCTTTTTTACATTGGAAAACGAATAGACATCAAAAAATGTTAAATGAGAGTGAAATTCCTTATGAAATGACTTATTCCTTGCCAACAGTCGCAGAATGGGATATGGTCTCCACTGCTACTAAAGAAAATAACCAAATCGATATTTATAATGAGAATTATTATCATCTAGGAGATGATAGCTGGATCACTGATCTTTCTTTAAACAATGCTAATAACATCAGAAAAACCGATTCTACCGATACTATTATAAACATTACTATTCGAACAGATCAGCTAACCCATTTCATTAACAATAACAGCTCTTATAAAGGAGCCTTCTCAATAGACGGTGGTTTTTTTACCCAAAAAGTAATGCCTGAAAAGAAAGATAAAAATTACAACTTTTCAGCCATTAATATTGATCAAAATGGGATTTACTATATGGGGGGTAATGTCTCTGAATGGCTACAGGAATCCTATTCAAATAATTGGGAATCCATTTTCACAAAAAGGCATGCGTTTTTTAACAACATAAAAGATGAAGACGTCCAGTTATTATTGCAGATAGAAAAATATTATAACAAAAAAAATGCAACCAATGGCCGCCTTGTAATGGGAGCAAATTGGTATGATGAAAGATTCTCAAGCAAGCTAGGGATCAATTCTGCTGGAATAAATGCAAAAACCTTTGTAGATCCTAGCTCATCCTATTCAACATTGGGATTCAGATACGTAGTAAGGGTGAAAGAAAAATAATGCAGTTTATAATCATTTAATCAATGTACTATTAACTTGATCGGCAATTTTAGATAAAATGCCGAGAGAAGTATTCACCTTCCTACTTTGGTCTATATTGATTTTAATACTCTTTTCTACGCTTTCTGATTTTTAAACTATACTATATCAAAATTAGTACTTTAATTGCAGTTAGTTAAATAGCTATTTATGGAATTTATTTATTGCTGGCATCTCACTATAAAAAAAGCCATGAAAAAAACATTATTATTTTTATTACTGATCGTGGGTCAGCTAGCCGCTCAAGAACCTACGTCCAAAGAACTTAAAACTACACTTAAAGAAGCCACTGTTTTTATCAAAGGTGCTCACCTAAAAAGAACGGGTGAAACAACTTTATCTAAAGGAAAAACCTTGATTGAGATTAAAGGCCTCTCCCCTTTTGTTGATGAAAAAAGCATACAGATCAAAGGCTTGGGAGATTTTACCATTTTGTCGGTAAACCACCATTTCAACCACATAGACAAGCTACAGAAAAACAAAAAAATTGATAGCATTAACAGTAAATCTGAACTGCTTGAAAAAGGAATTTTATCTAAAAACTCAAGACTAGAGATCCTTAAAGAAAAACAAACTGTTCTTCAGGAAAATAAAAAGCTGGGGGGCACTACAACTGGAGCTTCTTTATCGGAGCTTAAAAACGCACTCACTTTTTACGACCAAGAGCTTACTGAAATAAAAAAGAATGAGCTAGAAGTGAAAGCTGCTATTCATGAGCTGGAAAAACAAAAAGAAAATATTGAAAAAGAGCTAGCTCATGTATTAAATAACGAAAAATTGCCAGTAAGTGATATAAAGATATTAGTATCAGCAGAGATTAAAACACAAGCTGAAATCACCATCACTTATCTAGTATCCAATGCTGGATGGTATCCAAATTATGATTTGAGGGTAAATTCCATTGATCGACCCTTGTTACTCAACTATAAAGCCAACGTATGGCAAAACACAGGAATAGATTGGGAAAATGTTGACCTTATCTTTTCCAATGCAAATCCAACTCAAAGCGGAGTAGCTCCAGCATTAACTCCATGGAAGCTAAACTACCATCGAAATACCATTTATAACACTCCTAAATATCAGCTCATCAATCCTATGGTGAGATCCGTTTCTGGAAAAGTAATTTCTACTGAAGATAATGAACCCATTCCTTTTGTGAATATTCTAGTTAAAGGAACTACCATAGGAACAACAACAGATTTTGATGGGAAATACCAGCTAACCCTACCTAATAATGCTGAGTATTTAACATTTAGTTTTGTAGGCTGTCAAACCCAACAGGTTGCGATTGGCAGCTCAGTTATAAATGTAAAAATGCAAGAACACAAATACTTAATAGAGGCCTGTGAAATTAAGAGCATGCCACATAGGTCTGCAAGCTCTATAGCCTGTTCTAGTGGAGGATATGACCTTTATTCATATAAAGCACCTCTCATTCAGAAATCTGTTGCAAAAACTGTAATAACTACCACCTTTGAAAATCAAACAAGCGTAGAGTTTAAAGCTCCAGTTCCTTATAGTGTTAGCTCAAAAGGAGAAACTGTTGAGATCTCTTTAAACAAGCATGAGATAGAAACAATTTATGAATATTATGCCATTCCAAAGCTGGATAAAGATGCCTTTTTAATGGCAAGAATGATCAACTGGGAGCAATATCATTTCCTAGAAGGGGAAGCCAATCTTTATTTTGAAGATGCCTTTGTTGGTAGATCTATTTTAAATGCAAAGTCAATGGCGGACACCTTGAATATTTCTTTGGGCAGAGACAAAAACATAGTAATTGACAGGATAAAGCAGGAAGAATTCACTCAAAAAAGAAATGTTGGCAACAACAAAATTGAAAGTCTAGGTTTTGAATTAACTATAAGAAATAAAAAGTCAGAACCTATTCAGCTAATGCTATTCGATCAAATTCCAGTAGCTGCCATAAGTGACATCCATATATCTGCAATAGAGACATCTAACAGTAAACTCAATGAGAAAACGGGAGAGCTAACATGGAAATTAAACATTCCCTCAAAAGAAAAAACAATCCTAAGTTTGAGCTATGAAGTAAAATACCCTAAAAGAGAAATGGTGACACTTGAATAAGGGTTATATTTGAATTAATCATAAAAATTAACTTTGGTTACTCAGGTAAACACAAAAAAAACCAGTCACTCTCATCTAAAGCACCTTGACTTATTATTAGTGTTTATAGGTAGTGTTGGAATATTTTCCTTTGTGATTTTAAAATTTGGTGGTGATATTAAATTTAATATTCAACAACTTATAGAAATAAATAATGGGGAATTATCATACCCTCCAAATTTTTTGTTCTTTTTATTTACCTCATTTATTTCTGGATTCTCAACAAATAGCAACTATTTAAGTTTTGTAGTTGTCGTTATTTTATCTTCTTCTGTAACTGCAAAATATTTTTTGACAAAAAGAATAATTATCAATAATTCGTATGTGAATAATATTTTACTAAACAAAAGAAAACTATTATTCATTTCTTTTGCTCTTTTGTGCTGTTTCTCTATCCCTGATTTTATAATCTTAGATCGTTTTTATCTTGGAAAATTTGTGCCTCATGTATGGCATAATTCAACAGTTATTTTTGTATTTCCTTTTGCAATTTGGCTTTTTTGGGAACAACTACTTTTATTTATTAATCCAGATAAAAACAACCTTTAAAAAAACTACTTTAATCTCGGTATTAATTATTATTAATGCTCTTATAAAGCCTTCATTTTTATTTGTTTTTTTACCCGCCTCTTTTGCTTTTATTTTCATTTATTTTAAAGGCAATCATCGAAAAAAAATAAATTTAGCTCTCTTTCCATTATTTATTGGTTTCTGTATAATAGGCTTACTATATTACTTTATTTTTTACTTGGAATGGGGGGCAGTCTATAAAGGAACAAGTAACATTTATATTAGCAAACCTTTTAACTCTGTCACACAATGGATCCCTTATTGGTATGTGCCAATTTCATTTATTGTTTCTTTTGCCTTCCCTATTGTTGTCTTTTGTTTCTATTTTAAAAAAATCACTGCCTATATTCCTTTTGTTTTTGCTTTAACACTTACTATGTTTGGCATTATAATATCTACTTTTATTATGGAGGAAGGACCTAGACAATTTCATGGAAATTTTACTTGGCAAAATGTGATATGCACCTATTTACTTTTCCTTACATCTGTTACTTTTTTGATTCCAAAAATTGCTGCTCCTAAATCAAAAAAGCTTAAAGTTATTATGGTGATCTTCGGACTGCATGTTTTAGGTGGGCTCATTTACATTTGTAAAATGTACATTACTTCCTCTTATTATTAATAATACCCCCATGACTTTGAAAGCACTTATCTTAAATCAATTATCTTCCTTGTTAAATGAAAAAATAGATTCGCTTAATAAATCCATTAATGAAACTATTGAATCAAGAGATCAGCAAACCAAAAGCAGTGCAGGAGACAAACATGAGACTAGTAGGGCAATGATGCAAATTGAGCTAGATAATCTAAGTATGCAATTAAAAAAGAATAATGCTCTAAAGTTTGAACTTTCAAAAATAGATCTCTCAAAAAAACATCAAGCGGTTGATCGTGGCTCTCTTGTTCTAACAAATGAAGGAAGCTATTTTATTTCAATAGGAATAGGAAAAGTTATTATTGATAATGATGCTTTTTATTGCATTTCTCTAGGCTCACCGATAGGTAAAGAGCTTTATAATAAAAAAACAGGTGACTCCTTTTTGTTTATGAATAAAGAGTTTATAATTCAAAAAATACTATAAGCTTTACGCCAGTTGCAGTAATTCTGCTTTTTGATCTTTTACCCTTGGACTGGAAATATATTCATCAAAAGTCATCAATTTATCCAAACAACCATTAGGTGTAAGCTCTACAATTCTTGTAGCAACAGTTTGAGTAAAATGGTGATCGTGACAGGTGAAAATAACAGTTCCTGGAAAATTAATAAGCGCATTATTAAATGCTTGAATAGATTCAAGGTCAAGATGGTTGGTGGGTTCATCCAGCATGATGAAATTTCCACCTTTTAGCATCATCCTTGAGAGCATACACCTTACTTTTTCTCCACCTGAAAGCACGTTTGCCATTTTAAAAGTTTCCTCTCCTGAAAACAGCATTTTACCTAAAAACCCTCTAATATAAACCTCGTCTTTGTTAGCTGAAAATTGCCTTAACCAATCTATTAAGCTTTGTTTTTCTTCGAAAAATTTCTCATTCTCATTGGGTAAATATCCGGTAGTGATGGTTTGACCAAAATGAAAATCTCCACTATCTGGCGTGTCTAACCCATTTAATATTTCATACAGTGCAGTAGTTGCTAGATCGTTTTTACAGAGCAAGGCAATTTTATCTCCTTTTGTTACATTTAAATTTAGACCTGAAAAAAGCACTTCACCATCTAAAGATTTACTCATGTTATTTATGTGCAGCACCTGGTCTCCCGCTTCTCTTTCAGATTCTAGAATGATAGCTGGATATTTTCTGCTAGAAGGCTCGATATCATCAAGATTAATTTTTTCTAATAACTTTTTCCTGCTGGTTGCCTGTTTTGATTTAGAAGCATTCGCACTAAAGCGAGCAACAAAATCCTGAAGCTCCTTTTTCTTTTCTTCTGCCTTTTTATTAGCATTGTTTCTTTGTCTAAGTGCCAGCTGACTGCTTTCATACCAGAATGTATAATTACCTGTATACATTTTAACTTTTTTAAAATCTATGTCAACAATGTGCGTACAAACAGTATCCAAAAAGTGTCTATCATGAGAAACAACGATAACAGTATTTTTAAAATTCAATAAGAAATCTTCTAGCCATGTCACTGTTTGAAGATCCAGATCATTAGTAGGCTCATCTAGAATAAGGAAATCTGGATTACCAAAAATAGCTTGTGCTAAAAGCACTCGAACCTTTTGATTTCCATTTAATTCTTTCATTGGTTTTTCTTGATCGGAAGTATTTATGCCTAATCCCGAAAGTAGCATTGCTGCATCTGGTTCTGCATTCCATCCATCCATTTCAGCAAAACGCTCTTCTAATTCTGCGACCTTTATACCATCTTCATCAGAAAAATCTGATTTTAAATAGATAGCATCTTTCTCCTTCATAATCTCCCAAAGCTCATTATAACCCATCATTACTGTGTCAATAGCCCTAAAATCATCGTATTCAAAATGATTTTGCTTTAAAACAGCCATTCTTTTTCCTGGCTCTAAACTTATACTGCCTTTATTAGCATCTATTTCGCCAGATAATATCTTAAGGAATGTTGATTTACCAGCACCATTGGCACCAATAACTCCATAACAATTTTCTCCATTGAACTTTATATTTACTTCATCAAACAGTATTCTTTTTCCATACTGCAAGGTTATATTATGAGCTGATAACATGCGTTCTAAATTTTAAGGCTGCAAATATAGTGATGTATATGTAAATTTCATGATATTTGCTTACAGGACATGAAATTACAGTGATTATACGTTATAAAGCAGTTAAAAACATTTATCCTGTTAATTGCTAGGCAATTAAGTGAATTGCAAAAAAGAATTTAACCTTGAAAACAAATAAGTAAACACATAACGCGAATAAACGTAATACGTTTAGCCCTACGTTGGGGGCAATTAGAAAATGACATTTAA
>PVBE010399466.1_pt1 | contig 28569 bp, 45 predicted proteins | sample 1631181 | NCBI WGS metagenome assembly PVBE01 (sample SAMN08397723, study PRJNA350692) | Marine metagenome, whole genome shotgun sequencing project. | isolation source: water | place: Pacific Ocean | collected 2012-04
CCCTCCCCGGCGGCCGGTGTCGGGTGTCACGTGCCACATCACACGGCGGGCCGGGGGTCGGGGTATCGGGTCGAACCGGTCAGATCGGATCCCATTGGCGGACACGCGCCCGCGCGCAAGGGGGACGATCGACCATGGATACGGGCAGCAGGATTGACACTGAACAGATGTTCATATCAAATAGGCGAATTCGCGCGTGCTGCATTTGATTGCACTCTGAGGGTCACAGTATGGGTTCGACATACCGAAGCGGTACAGGCCCCATAGCGGGCGATTAAAGCTATGTTGACTTGTCAAGGGCACTAAAAAAAGCTCAATGATTCTAAGCACTTACAAAGGCGGCACCCCTTGAATCGACCCCTTCCGTCGCCGTAAGTGGTTGAAATCACGTGGTAGGTCTTGACGTGTCCTATACACTATCTATCACACGTGTGATCGTGTGAGGCGCTAACTGCCACCGTCACCAGGCCAGTCGGTGCTAACTTGCACCGTCAGAAAGAAAGTGGTTGCAAAGTGAATACCGCAATGGTAGAAGGTACTCAGGCAATGACGCCGACCCGGCCCACCGTGGCCACTGGAAACGACAACCCATGACACTCCAACCACTACCCACACCCGGCCAGCACATCGACAGCATCGGTGAGATATTCGCAGCACGTAAAGCGGACCCGTCAATGCCTGACGATTCGCACCTGCATATCATTGTGTACAAGGCGGACGGGCAGTATCACGCTGCCATCTACAACCGATGCAACGGGCTGCACAACGTCGCCAGCTATGCGGACTGTGGCGATGCCTTCACCGACTACAGCGGTCGTAAGCATGTCCTCGAGGTACAGCACACAGGTGAGAGCACCATCGGCTGGATCGTCTGAGAATCGAGGGCAGCGCGTCGATCACCGTCGGCGCGCTCCACTCGGCATTCAGCCGACCCGGGGCACGGACCCCACTGGAAACGACACAATGACAACCAAGCCTGAAGACATGATCGCCCCTGCCATCGCCGCCGCTATCACCAAAGCACCCACGGCGGCAGGGTCTAAAGACCTCAAGAAGCGAGCCACCGAGCTAACCCCAGGTGTCACCCGTGTTCAGGTAACCGTCACCCTTGACGGCCACGTGAAGCGATACGCGAACCCTACACCCCACGATCGCACTAAGGTTGTGGGCCTCGACAACGTTACGCAATGGCTACTGCAACGGGTCAATGAAGCGACCTATCAAGCGCTGCTATCGGACCTGCCGAACATAGCAGAGGGCAAGTTCACCGAGCGCAACGGGGACCGCATCACCGAGGTTACTGGACCGCTCACAGTGACAACGCGCGTGTCCCCCACAGGCAAGGTGGAATGGACTGGACGTGTCATTGTCGAGGACCGCGAGACCGGCGCGGATACCGCCGATAGCATCACAGGCAAGGGTATGACCCTGGTCGTCAACGACAACGACTGAGCACCGTGCATCGGACACCGGCCCCGTGTCGGTGTCCCTTGCTCTGCACTCAGCAGAACCACGGACATCACGTCCACAACCGGGCCACAAGCCCAATGGAAACGACACAATGCAACTCACGACACTTGAAACCCGCAAGCCCTTTGCACCTGCTACCCTGAGCGATGCACCACGCGTCACACCTGGTCCATTCCCAGAGCACGCGCGTCAGACAATGTGCCTTGTAGGCTCGGAGGCTAAGCATGCCAGTTATGCGGACGTCTGCGACCCTGATAGCCCGCTTGTGATGGCACTACCTGAGGTGACCTATCGGACCACGTCCACAGGGCGCGAGGTGGAGAGCTACGTGCCACTATCGTACGCGGTACAGATTGACTCTATCCGTGACACGGTATCGGCCATCCTGGGCAGCGAGCCCGCCTATGAGGTGTACGCCCTGAATAATCGGGGTGACCTGTTGGGCGCTCATATGTTCGGCAAGATCGCGTGGGAGTCTGACATTCCAGGCACCACGATAGAAGTAGTGCTGCGGTCCTCACTGGATGGCACAATCAAACTGCAATGGGGCACCGGGATCGGCACCTTCATCTGCGCCAATGGCATGATCAGGGCTGAAAACCTGATCAGCATTAAGCACACGAAGAACATCGAGGAGCGCTTTGCAGCGTCACTTATCGACCCTGAGATCGGAGCCATGGCCCGCATCGAAGCGGCTCGCGAGCGTGCACAGTGGGTCGACGGACTGAAAGAGATCCCGATGTCGGACGATCTGTTTCATGCCTTCCTGGGTGTGCTACGCGGCCGTAAGATCATGGGACGCAACGGCCGCCCGTCCTCGACACCGATGCTGACGGCCCACAAGCACAGTGCGGCTATGAAGTATTGGGGGGCGTGTCACGCGGGTGAGCTACACGCGGAGCACGGGCGGCGGGATCTGTTCAGCGGGTACCAAGCGTTGACGGGTGCTGCTCACCTATCGACGGTGCGAAACTCGCTGCAGACCTTCGCGGGTATTGACTTCATGACTGAGCAAGTAGAGCAGTCGGGTGGGTCACTCGTGGGTATCCCTGCCTTCACCTTCGACATCGCCGAGTACTAAGCCCCGTGCATCGGGTACCGGCCATCATGGTCGGTGCCCCTTGCTCCGTGCTTAGGCGGAACCAACCAACCAAAGGAAACGACAACATGAATCGCTCAACCATTCTCATACTCAGCTTTGTAGCTCTCTACCTCGCGTGCGGCATGGCCCCTGCCTCACTGCTGGTAGCTGCTAACTATCTCGCCGAGCCTACGCGGTGTTGGCTGGCTGGACTCAGTGAGGGCCAGGACCTCGCACTGTACACCGCTCAGGCTATCTGGTTTGCTGCCTCGCTGGGTATCGCCATCAAGGTGACCGGCATCAACAGAGCCGAAGCTACGGCCTAACCCCACAGGGACGGTCCACGTCGGGCCGTCCCTTGACCCACACGGTACCGCTATGGTACACTTCAGATTCACCCGAGGAAACGACATGCTACAACCCTACTTCCACCGTCACACGGTCAAGACTGACCACGACACCTATGACCTTGCGCACGGTCCATCATGGGCACGGGTCGGACCACGACCCGGCGCCGACTTCCCACGGGACACGACACCCAGCGGACCCCGCTACACGCTCAGCAGAAAACAGACGATCAATAACCTGATCACTGCGGCCACCCGTATGCAGGGGCTTAGTGCGGAGCGCGCGGATCGGATCTACAATCCCGACGGCGACCCCGCAGTCACCGATCTGATCCGCCGACTGCTGACACCAGGCCTGCACATGTGCGGACTGCAGGTGGTGCGATGACTGACCCTCTCATTCTTTCATTCGTGGCGGTGGTCGTTCTGGCCGCCGTCACCCTGACCCCATTCATCGCGGACCTAATCCGCTGCATTGAGGAGGTGCCCCGTGGCTGATATCTACCGGCATGCATGTGAGGTAACAGTGGGCCCGTGGCGGGACCGCTGGGCTATCCGACTAACAGACCCGAGTGAGACCCCGATCCTGGCTTGTGACGATCGTACACAGCTAACTCAGACACTTGAGCTCGGGGGCTGGAGACCTGTGGGCGATGGCCGATGGTACAGGAATCAGACCGGCTATCGGCAGGACACGGCGCCCGATGTGGAGCCCGTGACCTAAGCCCGGCGCCCTACCCACGCTAAGAGGCGGCCCGCATGGGTCGCCTTTTTATTGTGCAAGTCAAAGCTAAGTGGCTCAACGATTCTACGAATCATGTCCGGTCCGGCGTGGGGGTAGAGTCCGGCGTCCGGGGAGCTCCGGAGGTGTCCGGGGTCCGGCGTCCGGAGAGAGTGCCGGGGTCCGGGCGGAGTGCCGGCGGAGGCGCGGCGACCGGCGGAGGCGCGAAGCGTGGCTTGCAATCTGATTGTGCCGGCTAACTTTTCTTGCGGATTAGGTTTGACACAGGGATACCAATGTGGTACATTCATAATGTCTGGCGGATTGACCCCAGGCGAAACGACACAAGGAAACGACATGCTTAATGAATACACTTTGTGCGCTGATTGCCAAGGCACAGCCCATGACGACGAAGGCTACACCAACGAGCAAGGGCAGACAGTTTGCCTGGGCTGCTACCATGAGGACCTTTTCTATCGTCAATATGACGAAGCAAACGAGCTGACTGACATGTCAGGAGGTGCCAAGTGAACCGCAACGGATTGATCCTATGGGAGGGCCCGAGCGCTATCAATGGCGAGCCCATCGTGGTGATCGCCACGGGTCTCAAGCGCAAGAGTAAGAACGATAAGATAGGCGCGGACACGGTCCAGGTCTGGTACTTGCCGCGTGACGTTGCACCTAACGTAGCTGTGAAGACTGGTGACGATGAGGCTGTGTGCGGTGACTGCATCCATCGCCCGAGCAAGGGCGGCAGCTGCTACGTCGTGACGTACCAAGCCGCACGCGCAGTCTGGCAAGCCTACAGAGACGGTAGCTATACAAGCTGGGGTGGCAACACGCTGCCCTTCATCGGTCGCGTGGTTCGCTTCGGTGCCTGGGGTGACCCAGCATCCGTACCCGCGGGAACGCTCGCGCCTATCCGTGACGTGGCCCGACGGCACCTGGCCTACACTCACCAGTGGAAGCGTGAAAGTGCAAGTCACCTACGTAGCTGGTGCATGGCTTCGGTAGACTCAGCACCTGACTACTTGCGCGCTCGCTCTGCAGGTTGGCGCACGTTCCGTGTCCGTGACTCAGACGAAGGACTGTATGAGCGGGAGCGCATGTGCCCAGCTGCCGACGAGTCTCCCGTGTCTGCCGCTATGGACTGCGGCAAGTGCAGCGGGTGTGACGGGCTGGCCCGAGGTGCCAAGCGCCCGAGCTTCGCTATCATCGTGCACGGCGCCCGAGCCGCACGGTTCAACAACTGACCCACCACGGGGGCGCAAGCCCCCACCACCCCAACATGAAAGGACCTCTCATGTTTACAGTAAGACCCGCCCGACCTACTACTCGCACTCTCAGTCGACGATTCCCTGTGCGACTGAGCTCAACCACCACCGCATAGGATCAGCCATGCCAGACCAAGCACGCATGACGGACAAGGCAGACCGACTCGTATCCGGGCTCGAGAACCTGGAGGAGCGGTTGTCAGCTGCAATCGTAGACGCGGAGGCGCTACGCTCCGCGCTCGATCTCGTCGAGGAGCCGGACTGGCCGGATTATGATCCGGCTGTGTACCGGCAGCTCAGAGAGACCGTCCGGCAGCTCAGAGAGACCACGTCCGACGGCGCTATCCGGCTTGACCTCGACCGGATAGACCGCGTGCTCGCTGCAGCTGGTGATAGTTGACGGTATAGCCGGCGGGGGCTAAAGTTTCCCCGTCAGTCAGAGGCCTTCGGGCCAGCGCCTCACCTGGGATAGTCGTTTCTTCCGGGTGGGGCGCTTTACTGTCTGGAGATCCTGTCAGCTCAGCTCTTTCTTCTCACTGATAGGCTCATCTTGCGAGTCATCTACCTCTGAGTCCTTCGGCCCCTCGTCTCCGGCCATCTCACCCTTGGGTGCGCCCATCTCAGTGGCAATCTCACAGAGCCGGTCAGATATGGCGCGGATCTCCTCACCATGCTTGTCTGATCCGGCCGGGCCGGCCGGTTGAGGCTCCGGCATGTCCGGAAAGTCCGGTCCAGTACCAAAATCAGCGTATCCACCAGGTCCGGCGGCGGTTTTCTTGGCGATTACGAGGGTCACACCCTGGCCGATGGGGATTCCGGCGGTCTTATGGTCGTGCATGTCGGTCTCCGGGCCGGATCCGGCCACAGGTCGGTGGTTAGTAGCGTTGTATCGCTACTAACCTACCGATTCAGGCTGTCAAGCCGGGGTGATTAGCTTTTTGAGCCGGCAACTATGCGTGCCAGCCTCTCATCGAAGTCTAAATCGATTGACACAGCCACAGTTCCACCCTCTCCGGCCCCGGATCCCGCCGGAGTGATGCCGCATCGGTCCAGAATCACCTCCGACGCCTTGATTCTGTCCTTGTGCGGGGCTCCGATGTCCCCTGCGACGTCTACAAGGGCACTCAGAGCCGTCTCAGCAGCGGATTCGAGCCCCTCTCCCAGTACTGCCTTGCGACGCGCCTGACCTGCCTTCACGGCTGATTGCACAACAGCGTCGGTAGTCCAGGTCCACACGGTGGTAGGTCGTATCTTGAGGCGTGCAGCTACGACATTGACGGTGTACCCCGCTTCAAGTAGGCGAATCGCTGTGCCTTTCAGCTCCTCGTCACCGGCGAATCGGCTCTGGTCAGCCAGCATGGCCACGGCTTCATCCTCCCCTACTGGCACAACCACAGTTGGAACTACGTGCAGGGGCTGAGATGCAGGCGCAGTAGTCTCCTCAGTCTGCAAGTCAGTTGGTTCGTCTACTTCATCCATGACAACTCCAGTAAGTGTCTCTGCCGAAACGCAAAAGAATGTAGGTTTGACCTATGTTCTCGCCAGTTTAGCCCGAACTGAAACGACACCGAAACACATTTGTGTTTCAGCATATCCCAGGTTCAACCAACAATAATCAAACAAACATCCATCCGAAACGACATAAATCAATATACCTATTCTAATAGCACAGCCTAACTGCATATACCAGCTCGCATACCCAGTCTCTGAGGTCTCTACACATGTATGTGATCGTGTCGTTTCGGGCCTTTTTGTGTTTCACCTGGCGATAACGGGCGTTCAAGCTGAGTTCTGCCGAAACGACATTACCACTGTGGTTGCGTTTCGGCTACAACCCAGGTTCTAACTGGCATAACCCTGGAATCTATTGTGGCGTCAAGAGTAGTGCTGATATTATTCTTAACGAGTTGCAGCGTCAACACTATTGACACGTCCCAACTCGGCTACAAACGACATGAAGGTTATGCAGTGTCAAGACCACCCCCTATCTTGACTCGTCAACCTTTCAGCCCTCGCGCAGGCAGGCACACCCACCCGAGCGCGCGCGCAGGCACATGCCCTGGCGCACTTCCTCTCTCGGCGTGCAAGTCAGGTCACCCCTGGTCAAGGCTACCCCGCACCCTGGTGATGCCACTGCCTGGTCGAGGCTCTCAAACTTTCTTGCCTCGTAAGTTACCGACATCATTGAGGAATAAAAATACTTCACTAAATGTAGTTGCAACCACTGTGGTATTGTGTGACCTTCATGGGGCAAGACGAGAACAACCCTCCCCCTGGAGAAACGACATGACCAACCTCATCATTGAGATCCCCGTCACAATCGACTGTGTCGGTATACTGATCGACAGCGGCGAGCCTGGGCACCTGGGCGACTTCCGCGAGGCAACAGTAGACGAGCAGGCGATCCGCGTCCGCATGGCTGGGCTTACGAGCCTGGAGCGTGAGCTACTGGAGGCACTCAAGTTTATGACAGCCTACTCGGCGCTTAACGCTGATGGCTGCATAGGTGACGAGGGCAAGCTTGTTGACGTGATGCTGAACCCTGACGACCACGGTAACGTAGGTCGCACCATCGACATGGCCCGCGCCACCATCGCCAAGGCAGGAGGTGCCAAGTGACCATGACCATTCTCATCACCTCGTGCGTCTGGGTGACGTTCTTCACCATCCTCAACCAGTTCGAGCAGAAGCACTACCTCGCGCTCCAGGAGCAACGGGATGAACTGCGGGACCTGCTTGGAGACATACTCAAGTTTCAAGTGAAGAACGACTGGCTGCTTCTGCCTATCTGGGCGCGAGTCAGTGACACACTCAAGCGCACTGGAGGTGCCAAGTGAACTACGACCGACCCCTACCAGGACACGCACTCATTCGTCAAGTCAGCCTTTGGCTTGACTACCAGAGTGGTAGCTGGTTTCATAGAGGTGACCTTGACTCAACCGTTGAGGAGGTTATTGAGCTATACCACCTCGTCAGAGGCGGCTGCAACCAGGACCTCATTGAGGATGCCTGGGACGCAGCTACCGAAGAGCAACGAGGACGCATACTCGAACTCTTACACATCGACCCCGAGAGCCAGACGGCTCGCAACATTCGCAAGTACTGCCTACCCCACCTGTCTGAGTGACAAGGAGATTGACATGAACAACGCAAAAGGAACACATGGCCGAGGCGGTAACGCCAACGGTAAGAAGTACGAAGGTCGTCGCCATGGTGGCGGTCGCTCAGGCCGTTGGGCACGCACCGCTGCACGTGTCGAGAAGGCACATGAAACTGTAGAGCGTCGTGTGGGTAAGGCTGAGATTGCAGATGCAGTCGCTGACCTCTCACTCACTGACCTCGACTCATACGAAGACGGGCCGATTGACGGCTACGACTACTAAACCAACTTGCATAAAGAGACTGACATGAACGACAACAAGACTTGGAAAGTGACGATTCAACTCACCGTGGTAGCCACGGAGGATCCCATCGACGACAACTTCTTCTACGACAACATGTACGGGCTCGTCTCAGATGACTACGACATGTGCTCAACCGTAGAGGGTGTCATCCTCATGGGCGCAGAGGCAGTTGAGCTGACGGCACGGTCGAGTGACTCGAAGACTGAGGCTGCAACTGAGCCTGTGGTTGAGCCAACTGTGCTGGTGGCGGCCCCACCTAACGAGTCGCCCATCCATCGAGGCAAGGGCAAGCGTGCCTGGCGCATCCGTACAGGTACGGGGCTGCCATTCGGACTGCAGGAGTTCGTGTACTACAGCAGCGACTATCGGAAAGCCGCCAAGAAGCTGGAGCTGGGTACACACACGACGAAGAACAATCGCAAGTGTGTCTGGCTGACTGAGGACGAGTCCGTCCAGGTCTACACCCAGGTCATGCAAGACCGAGCACGACGAGCAGCACACCGCGCAGCCGCTGGAGGTGAGTGATGAGCGGAGCATACACAACGACAGTGATTATCGAGCGGACCATCGAGCTTGAGGTGAACGTGCGCGTTCTGCCTGACGAGCCCGATACCTACGACACGCCTGGTCTTGCAGGTGACGCCTGCGTCGAGGACGTGACGGTGCACTGGGCCGAGGCCAAGCTCTCTGAGGAGGAGAAGGCTGAGGCAATCGAGAAGGCTATCAAGCAGGGGCCACCCGACGAGGCGCCTGACTACGGGCCACCCGATGACAACAACTACAACCACCCATTCAAAGGAGGTGAGTGATGCCAAGGAACGTAGATGGATACACGGTGCGGTGCAAGGTAGACCAGCGCGAGCCAGAGTGGCTTGGTAGTACGCCCATCAGCTACACGGTGCAGGTCAAGCAAGCCGGTACGTGGAAGCATGTCGGCTCTGTATGGCGTGAGAACGGATGGGCTGGTTGTGTCGAGGAGGTACCAAACGGGCCCTATACGGATCGGCTCTGGAGCCTTACCAGGTACGACTGCGAGGACACCATGCGCGATGCGCTCTGGCGACTGATACCAGAGGCCGAGGAACACGGGCTTATCACAAAGGGAGGTGAGTGATGCCCGTGGCCAAGCGTAAGACTGACGACAACAACAAGCACAGTGAGAAAGGTAGGTGGCTCTCGTTACGCTGCGCCTTCCCCATGGGCTGTGCCATCACCACCTACTACGTCACCTGTCGCGTGTGTCGCAAGGAGCAAGGCCCCGTGTTCCACATCGCCCAGGCAGGGAAGGATGGTGTGTGTAAGCGTTGTCGTTCTTGGGGGCTGCACTGTAGGTAGCTGCTACCAGGCGGTGTCTCCGAAGACTTCGTCGGCGGCGCTGCGAACGATGCAGTAGCAGCGGGTAGGTGCGCCGTCTATCCTCAGCGTTCGCGTTCTGTTGCGGCCAGTGCCTGAGAGCAACCACCCACGCTCCGACCAGCGTGTGGCGATCTCCTTGGGGTCGTGCCCAACCTCTGTCATCTTCGCGTTGAATGTCAGCGTAGAGATTGCAATGTAGTCCCAGTCATCGCCAGGCCCCCAGGTTCCTGCCCATCCATGGAGCGGCGTCTTGACTCGGCCATGCGGGTCGTGGTCGTGCCTGCCCCAGAACCTTGGCTGGTTGGTGGCGCACCAGGAGAGGATGTCTTGGAGTGCAGAGGCAGGGCGGTCAGCGTCCAGGCCTGCCAGTGTCTGACTCTCGATGAGGTAACCGAACGGGTCAACGTCACACTGAGGTACGCCCAGCTGGTGGATGATACCAGCGGCAACCTCGATGGCAGCCAGGTGAGCTGCATGACGACGGGACACAGCGGTCAACGCCTCGTTGGAGTACCGAGCTCGGGCGTCGTGGTAGACCTCCCTAATGGTATCGTGATGCTCCGAGTTGGCGACAAGGTACTGAGCAATGCGTCGACCCAAGTGACCGTAGTTCTCTGCCAGTAGGATCTGTACTTCCTCACTGACCCGTGCACCTGTCTTGACATCATGGCCCAGTGGCTTGCCGACGAGACTGAGGACACGGGCACGAGTACCAGCGTCCTGGCTACAGTTGGTGGCTGCGCCCTCGCCGCTGCTGATGAGTACGCTGCGCCATGAGCCTGTGTTGCGGGTGCCATCGACGGAGCCACGACCACGCCCTTGCCCCTGGCAGAAGTCGTAGATGACATCGCGGATGATCTTCTGTGAGCGTGCGCGCTTGGTCTCATCGAGGATGACTGGCAGGTTGCAGATGAATGCACTGGCTCTCTCAATCCACACCTTGGTTGCATCCCAAGAGTACATAGCAGTCGGGTAGCTCTCGCTCGGCCTGCCCCACACAGCTGCGGCTACACGCAGCGCTGTGGTCTTTCCACCTGACGTGGAACCTGAGAAGTCCACTACGAACCCCGGCAACTTGAGCATCTCCAGTAGCGGTGCGCATGCGCTGGCATACAGGGCGATGTACATGTAGGGGTACGGTGTCAGCAGCTCCATTGCGCTCAGCCAGTCCTCCCATGTACCTGCGGGCGTCCAGCCAGTCGCCATCTTCTCAAGGCCTGGAGGAGCCGTCAGTGCAAAGTCACCACCAGTCAGACTACCACGACCACCGTTCACGTCAGGTCGGTAGTACATGTCAGGCAGCAGGAAGCCACCATCAGGCTGCCACCCCATCGAGGACGACGAGCGCACGGCAGGGATGCGGTGACTGTTCTCAGCCTCGAAGTCACTGAGGTAAGCGATGACCTGGCCAGTGGTGTTGGAGTTCACCGGAGCCTCAAGGTTGGTCAGTGCCAGTAGGTGACGAGCATCGAGGATGGTACGACGCTCGACGATACGACTGCACCAGCCAGAGGGACCACGCCATACTACTTGCCGCTTGGCTTCTCCACTCATGACATCAAGGGTACGGCCGCTGATGAAGATGGGAGCTGAGGTGATACGCCGACGGGTGAGCTCGCCCTCAGGGCTGGCCGATAGTCGGTAGACACCTGCCGCATCGATGGCGTAGCCCGCAGGAATCCTAAGCCTGCTCAAGACATCGCCAGACACGACGGTGGTAGGGGGTGCGGATGAACCAAGCGCAGCGCCAACGATAGTCAGCTCGCCCAAGCTATCTTCCAGACGACTGACAATCTCAGCTGTCTGCCTACGTGACCGCTCTTCTGCCAGGGCTACAACTGCACGCCTGAGATTACGAGTGCGCTGCACCTGACCAGGCACAGTCGACATGACGGAGAAGATACTCGACATCGAGTCCTCATCATCACGCCAGCCATCGGCCAAGGTTGTCATCGAGCGTGGGTCTTGGAGACTCGTCCACGCAGTCATGATCTCGTGTCGGTCCCCGCCTTGAAGCGCAGTGAGTACTGACCTCAGGGTAGCTACAGCTCGCTCGCTGATACGTTGTGTGGGTTGTTCGTTCTGTTCTACTTCAGGTCGGTCGTGCTCTGTGTCAGTCGGCATGTCGCTTCGCGGGTCAGTGGTGGGATGAAAGAGACGTTGGAACCGACAAGGACTGCAGGCACCGGTTGTCTCAGGACTTTATCGGGGTGGGAGTCGGCGCGTCAACCGGGCGGCAAAGCCTAGTCGCCGACGTGGTTGAAATCGTTGCGTTATACTCACAGTACTGGAGGAATCATGGCTACCAAGAAGACCAAGACATCTAAGGCAGCGGCACCTAAGAAGGTGGCACCGAAGGCTAAGAAGGCTGCACCTAAGAAGGCAGCGCCCAAGAAGAAGGCAGCCCCTAAGGCCAAGGCCAAGCCAGCGGCCACCGCACCTGCAGCAGCACCAGCTTTTAAGACAAAGCAAGTCATAGTGATGACAGATGGCACGAGTGTTGACCTCCAGTTTAAGACTCAAGAGTTGTGGGATGAGGCGAAGGCAATGCTGGATGCAACGCCCTCGGCCTCTTCAGGTTTCCGTACCGAGGAGCCCATCAAGAAGCTCAAGGCGAGCAACCGGACCTGGGCGTTCCGATACGCGGAAGGCTACGAAGTCAAGTAGAGTCGGTAGTCGGTGGGTCTCGCGCAGGCTCCCAACCTTCTCGCAGGTCCGTGATAGGCAGCTCGACTGTGTAGTAGTGCAGCTTACAAGCGGGACACCTTCGGTCTCTTGCTACCCAGTCATCGGTGAACCAACCCACCGCACTCTTGGCACGGCGGGCAGGTCCCGTGTTGTTGTGGGCTCGGCAAGCCTCAGCTGTACGCGAGTTCAAAACCTTCGTCTTGGTGCCACAAGCAGGACACAGCATCACTTCACCAAAGGTGAGGGCGGAAGCTGCAGCACCTTGCCGCCACGAGCCAGGGCGTAGGTGCCATCCTCTCGGATGATGATGCTACCTGGCTTGAGGTCATCGGCGATGACTACGTCCTGTGTCTGCTTCGACATCATGGCAACCTCCTCAGGGCTGAAGCCACGCTGCTCAAGGATGATGGCGCTACGAGTCGTGAAGGTGACACCACTTGCTGGCATCTCTAAGGCTGACTGCACCTTCTTCGGTGCCTCTTCCTCTGGCTCTTCAGCTTCCTCGTCACCCAGCCACGAGCCACTTTCCTCATCCATGTCGATGATGGTCCAACCCTTGGGCACCTTACCCTTGGGACGAACAGTGCTGGCCATGATGACTTGACCACTGAAGTCACCGTAGGCACGCATCACAGAGCTGAGTGTCTTGGCATCCCACGCGCGGTCTTCTGGTATGAGCACAGCCACATCTTTCATAGGCAAGCGCTCTGAGACAACCATAGCAATGGCTGTAGTCACGGATGCCCACTCCGCACCTGACAAGGCGCAGTGCAACTTGCTACCACAGCGCAGGCCCATACGGAACACCTCACGCTTACCGTCCTTAAGCTCAATGCCAAAGTTCCAGTCACCCGGCAGGTAAGTAGCGACACGCTTCACGAAGGAGTCGACACGCTCATCGAGCAAGTAGCCGACCGCCTTCTCCGTTGCGTCTTTGAGTAGCTTGTACTCACTGGCCTCATCCTTCATAGAGAACACCCGGTCACGCGCCTGGGCGATGCTCTCCCACTGCTCAACCTGGGCCTCCATAGAGGACACCGCCTTGTTGGCAATCTCCAGCTTAGTCTGTACCTCCATCACATCAGCAGGGCTGCTTGAGTGTTCGATGATGTTGACACTCGCCAGGTGCTCCAGCTGCGACTTCCACTCAATCGCATTGTTCTCAGCGCCTTGAGCTTCAGCCTTTGTAGCTTCAACACTGAGACGTGCAGTCTCTGTCAGCTTCTGCCAGTCACTCAGCTGCCCTGCGTAGAAGTCACGACAACGAACGAGATGCTCGGCACCCACAGCACTACTGCACACAGGGCAAGACTCCACGTTGTTATCGAGCGCGACATTCAGGATATCGACGCCAGGCTGCACAGTGGGACTGAGCTCCGGCACTGACGCCTCTGCTTCCCTAATGGCAGCAAGCGCGATGTCCCGCTGGTTCTCCCAGGTGGCAAGAGCAGCGCTGGCCTGAGCCACTGCCTTCTCGTGCTCGTCCCGACTCATACCGTTACCACTGGCCTCAATGGCACGACGCAGTGTCTCTCTGAGATTTGTAGCAGTCGTCCGCGCACGGAGAATCTGCTCGTCAGTGGGGCGCACGTCCGCCACATCTCCCATACTCTCGAGAAGAGACTCAGCACCCTTGGCTTCCTTGGATGCATCCCGTTGCTTCTTGTTGGCGTACTGAGCCACCGTCAGCAGCGTACCCACCGGGTCCTTGTCGTGACCCATGTACTCCGCAATGTCCCGGTACTTGGCGTGCAGCTCAGATGGGATGTGAGCCAGCACATCCTCGAGGCTTGCATCGTCGCAAGCCCAAGAGAGGAACGCCTTCCGAGCAGTTGCCGCCGAGCCGCTAAGGGCTTCGCGAACGGTGCGGTGCGTCAGAGCGGAAGCGCCAGGCCCAATGTGGTTGGGCTTCTTGATGCTACCGTTGTCTCCATACTTCACATTGTAGGAGTACATGTCACCGTCTGAGATAGTGGCACTCATGCCCAGCTCATCGATAGGTGCCAGCGTGAGAAGGAGGGCTGCGTCAGCCACAGCGCTGCGGCCCACGATGTCATCAGCACTTCCAGAGAGGGCAAGCTCCACTGACTGGATGACACTGCTCTTGTGGCTGGTGTTGCTACCAACCAGTAGTGTCTTGGGTGCGAGGTCCACCGCCCATGCGTCACCGTTGGGGAGCGGGGACTTGAGGTTGCTAAAGACCCGACTCACGTAGGGTCGAGCGGTCGTTTTCTTCTTGGCCATGAGGGCCTCCTGTATTTGAGTCAGTCAGAGAATGTCACAAGATGTTGTGACCTAAGATGAACCTACTGCGGGGATACCACTGTGTCAACCCATGATAAGAAAAGACCAGGCTTTCCAGTTATCTGATTCAGAGTTGTCAGTGATACCAGTAACTTGGGAGAGCGACTGGTCATGAGGGCACCAGGCGAACACATACTTACCTGCGTTCAGGAATCCTTCAACAAGGTTGGCAGTGGCGCGACCTACCGCTGCCTCTTGCATATCAGCCACTGGAACCACGATGCCGTGGAACATGGGCTCGCCTCGGTAGTCTTCACCCTTTGGTACATCTGCACACCAAGCCTTCCAGCCACCAAGAGCGGCACTTCGGGCAGAGTAATCATCACGGCCCGGCGTGACCTTTGCAGGCCAGCCAGGTCGAGAGAGCTGCGTCGTCAGTTCCTTCGTCCACATGTCGATGGCGAAGTCATTGTCCTGACGCGCATGCGCGAGAAAGTATCGTGCTTGTCCCATTAGATATCCTTCAAGGTCCGCCCCACGTCTGCCTCTGCCGTCATTGACACAGGCCAGCCTGGGATGGTGATTGTCATTGCTTCTTCCATTGTGCGTCTAAGCTTCTCAATCTCAGGGGGAAGCTCCTCTCCTTTCGTAGGTGCCCACATCGGGTCGAACCCAGCAGGCAACGGCACCTCCACTGCGATGGAGTCATGGCACTGATGGATGATGCCAGTACCGGGACCAGCAAACTGGTGAGGGAATGCCTCTTGGACATTGGCTTCAGCCAGTCGCATCACGGAGCCCTCGGCTGCAAGGATGGGGAAGTTCACCACCTCCTGCTTCTTGCCATCACTCAGTGGGCCTGAGCGTCTACCCATGATGGGCTCTTCCATGTAGCCCTGCCGCCCGTAGATACTCAGCATGTTGTTCCATGCCTCGTCCCACTGCGGCTCGCTTTGCTGCCACTTGTTGTGCATGACACGGACCTCTCTAAGTGTCATGCCAACATAGGGCAGCTTAGCGTCATCAGTCTCAGTAGAGGTGAGCACCTGCCATACAGTTGCTGGGTCAGCGGCGTAAGCACTGGCGTACCGTAGCGTCTTGGACACGTCACGCATCGACTTGGCATCACCCTTCCCTGGCTTACTGTAGAGGCTGAAGCCATCGTCACCCCACCCACTTGCTTGCTCAAAGCGCTCACCAAAGGTGGTATGTGCCAGTGTGTTGTGTGGGTCTTTGCCTTGTAGGAAGCACTCCATCAGCAGAGGTATCTTCCAGTAGTTGGCGATGATGCGGAGGTGCGCCTGGTCCAGGTCAGCACCAATGAGGATGCGTCCAGGTGGTGCGGCAAAGATAGTCTTGAGTGGCCCTTGTCCCTTCCTGTTGCCGATGTTCTGGAGGTTGGGACCACTACAACTGAGTCGACCTACACTGGTAACGTGAGCGTTCCATGAGGGACGGACGCGCCCATCCTCCCAGACCAATCCCTTCTTCGGGTCCATGTCCCGTCGGTTCAGTGGGATGAGTACGGTGCCCAGAATCTTGTTCTTCTCCCTGCGATAGAGCCGAAGCTCACGCACGAATGCCTCTTGCATCTCACTCAGCTTGCCGCTGGCGATGTGAGACCTGAGCACATTGTCACCAGTACCGGGCGCTCCCGTCTCTGTGTAGAAGTCCTTGGCCTCCATCTGTGGTGGGATGCTCAGCCTCCAGTCGGTGTAGAACAGCTCACGAATCTGGTCGTAGCTACCTGGGTTGATACCCGGAGCCATCTCGTCGATGCGCTTCTCACGCTCATGTACTGACTTTGAGAAGTGGGTGACAAGCTCTCGCCGTCTTGCTTGGTCTACCCACACACCGTTCTTGTGCATGTCCACGCACATCTCTTGAGTTGCGTGGTCCACCTCGTTGAGATTCCACGCGCGGTCACTTGACCAGTTGTTTGGCTTGAAGTCTTCACGTAGTGGCCGGAAGGCCCCAGCCTCATCCGCTGCCTTCATGAGTGGTACAACGATTCGTGCATTCACTACGGTGTCGATGATGTTGTACCGCAAGAGCTCATCGTCATCGGTCGTGCCCGTTGCGATGCTGTCGCCTTTCTCTGTGGTCTCCCACCGCTCCACATCTGTGAGCACTGAGCCGATAGTCTTCAGCCCCTTAGGCAGGTCAGGTGCCCTGAACCGAGCAGGGAACAGCGTGTCTACCAGCGGCTTAGGCGTCACCCCGAAGTGGTTCTCGATGACCATACGGTCGTAGCTACCTGCGTTGTGCCCGACCCAGACTCTCCCATCTGTGAATGCACGTCTGAGAATATCTTTCAGCTCAGCCTCAACAGCAGGCTCATAGAAACCAGTGTGCCCGTCAGCTGAGAGAAAGCTGATGCCTACAGCGCGGGAGTTCTGGTGAATAAATCCATCGGCGGCTTTGCCTCCAGGGCTCAAGTCAGGGATGGCAATAGCTATGGTGCGTAGTGCACAAGTCATGGGTTCGATGCCGTCGGTCTCAACATCGTAGGCCCAGAAGGGCGCAGGCTGGGCCAGCCACTCTTCAAGCTCATGCGGCACTGGACGCCACAAGGTATCCGGCTCCGTCCACAGTAGGTTGTCATTGAACCAACGGAATGCCTTAGACACATCGGAATGGAAGACGCTACGCCAACCCGGAGACCGGAGCACAAACGATGGATGCAGCGTAGGCATCGCTCGCTTGTCGTCGTTCAAACGTAGTGGGCCGCCTCTGCTCTTAAAGATACTGGATGCGTTGCCCGTGACAGATGCCGTAGCCACACGCCCCAGCGTCAGCACTGACTCATAGCGCTCAACTGTAGCCTTCAGTCTGGGAGCACAACACTCTGACGGATGGGGGATACGAGGCTCACCTTCAGTCGCGCGCTCCTTATTCATCGAGTCAAGTCGACGTTCAAGTCGACGCCATGCACCTGACGATTGACCGGGAGGCTTACAGCACATGACATTGTCAAGGTCAATATCTGTCCGCTGCTTACCGCAGCTGGACAAAGCATGGCTCCACTCAGATCCACCACGACCGACAAGTGGCCTGCCATGGATGACCTCATCCGGTCCCGGCGCCTCAGCTACGGCGAGCACCGTTGCCCCGTGATGGAGCTCCGGTCCTACTGGCTGCCAGTCATCTTTGCGAAGAACACCGGATGGACCTGGACCAAGTGGACATTCATCACACTTAGCTCCATGGTCTCGTGGGTCGTACTTCACGTTGTCTCAATGAGGTCCAGAGGAAAGGGTCACCACCACCGGACCTCTTGGTAGTGGTGACCCGAGCTGAAGTCAGAGTGCTGCTACTGACCTCAACCCATAGCGTTAGCTGACGATGTTCTGCGCCGCGCTTGGAGGCGGAGGTAGAGCGACACCAGCAGTCGGAGCAGCCGCACCGTTAGAGGGGACAGCAGGGGCAGCCTCCTCGGCAACCTCCACAGTCTCCTTGACGGTCTTACCTGCAGCCACCAATGCATCATAACGAGCCTTGGTAGTCCACTGGTCGATGCTGCTGTAGCTACCGGGCACGCCACGTTGGCCTGGGGTGAACTCCACGTAGCCATGACGACCACCGTTCTGACCAGACAAGAACCAAGCGTCGTTGATCTCGCCCGCGTTCTCGATGTCCTCAGCGCTGTAGCCCAGAGACTCAAGGATAGTGCGAAGACCTGCCATGCGACCACGAGTCTGGTTCTCCGTCAGACCTGCAAGAGCTTGTCCGTTGTCGTCGAAGGCCAGGTGCACGAACTCGAACATCTTGAAGCCGTTCTCAAACTGAACGTGGAAGCGGCGAGTGCCGGGCTTGTCCTTGGGGCTGGTCTCGATGTTGACGATGTTGACGGCGTAGAAGCCAGCCTCTGGAGCAGATGAGCCGAAAGAGCTCACGCCCTTGAAAGCCGTGCCGGGGATTTTGATACCCATGATTTTTCCTTATCGATTGTATTGGTAGTAGTAATGGACACAAGGTCCGGGGTCCTGACAACAGATGCCATCAGGATGCGGGGGGTGGAGGAGGTAGCGAGGGACTCTTACTTTTGTCCGCCTCAGCTTCCTCAGCCACGAAATCAAAGAGAGATCTCTTAGCTCTCAACTGCAAGACGCCACGAGCGATGCCATCCTGGCACGCCCAGCGCAAGTGAAGCTGAGCTTCCTTACGACCATCAGTGGCAGCAGTGACGGCCTCGCGAGACGACGCACCCTGCACCATAGCCTCAGCCACAGCGTCAGCCATCTCATCTTGCCACTCGAGGCCCTTCACACGGTCAAGCTTGTAGTTGCTCTGACTGGCTCGCAACACCTCTCTCATGTTGCCTGGTGTCTTGTCGTAGCACACACCCGTACGGTCACCCGTGACCCACTCAGGGTCGGTGGGGTCGCAGTAGTAAACCGCGGGGAACCATGGGTCTGGGTACGTCGGGTCAATCATGGCCCGTACATTGATGTCGCACCAAGAGGGGATTGTCTCCACCTGATTGCGACTTGGAACATCAGGACCACCAGGACAGAAGCGACCATCCACGTTTGAGCCCGGTGTACGCTCATGGAACGTCATCAACAGATGAACGCCAATGTGACGCGCCAAGCTGGAAATCTCAAGTAGATGCCGGTTGAGCTCCTGATACTGATAGAAGCGGTCCTTCTTACCTGAGCGACCAGTCGGTGCCTTGTCCTGCCAGTACAGCATCGACTGCTGGCACAAGTGACTGGCATCATCGATGATGATGGCGCCGTACTTCTGCGCGTCTCCTGAATCACCGAGGTGGTGCAACAAGCGCACCAAGTCTGGCAATGTGCGAGGGCTGCTGGGATGAACACTTGGCGTGAAGCCCAGTTCATTCTGAGCCACGAGAGTCACGGCGGAGGGCACACCCAGGCAAAGCGCCGTCGGGAATGTAGCCAAGGCATCCGAAGTCTTCTTGTTCTTCGGCTTGCCATACACCGTGATCATCACGGACGGAAGGCCGTCTTTAGACGTAGTCATGCGAGGTCCTTTTAGTTGTGGTCGAGGTGTCAGACTCGGCCGTTTCAGTCAGTCTTATAGAGATAGCGGAGCGGTAAGCACTCGTCAAGAAGGTAAATCAGATTGCCGCAGAAGGCCCGTAGGAACAGAGTTTTAGAGCAGCGCACTTCCCGTATCGACCGACACAGGTTGTCTCACTTTGCGCTTTTGGCCAGTCCCAGAATCCAGGGCACTCGAGGTCAAGTCGGGCCATCTGATGCTCTGCTCGCCACAGCATCTGAGCGAAGTGCCCGTCTCTGTGCGGTGTCGGTGGAACAGTGGGTCGTGCGACTCGCCAAGGCTCCTGAGTCTGGATGAGGTTGAGCGCCAGGCCACCAAAGTTCTTGCCGTACATCTGCTTGCCCATGATGCGGAAAGCAGAGAAGCCACCATCGATGGAGTAGCCGATGACGCTGGTACCCAGCTTGACCATGGCTTGGTGCTTGTGGTCCCAGATGTAGACGCGGTTCGAGCGGTCTCTTGTCACCATGTCCAGTCGTCGAGTCAGGACGATGGCCTTGTCGTGGTCGTCGTGACCCGGCACGTTGAGCGGTGTTGTCTTAATGACTTGTCCATCCCAAGCCATCACCTCATCCCGAGAGCGGTCGAATCCCGCTTCCTCAAGAGCGACAACCCACAATCCCCACCGGCCATCCTTGTCGCCCAGTACAGCGGTGACTGGGTACTCCACCTTAGTCACAGTACCAGGAGGTTCTGGGTTTGCTGCCAGGTATCGACGGAATGTATCCATCATTCTTTCAATGTGCTCATGCCCTGCCTTGTTTCGATTACACCACTCGTGAAGGGCGGCTTCCGGGCTGAGAAAGACGGATGGGTCTGTGTAATGCTGGTCATCTACCCAGACACCTGCAGGCCCTCGAGCTCCCCAGATAGCGTGCTGATGTGCCTGCATGACATGACCCATGCTGCCCCTGGTCAATGCATCTGCGGGGATGAGGTCAAGGTTCAGGCGGCTGTCATACGCAAACAGCTGCGGGCACTTGAAGAAGTTGCCGACTCGCGACCAGCCACGAGCACTGCGCCCTGCCTCGATGAGAATCTTCTCGCTCACGCTGCCCCCAGCTTGCTGACGATGGAATCCAGTAGGCCATCTTTGTCTTCGAGACCCAACAACTTCTCGTCCAGTCCTCGAAGCTCGTCGGCACGGAGGAAGGACTCGATGGGGCCGAACTTGTCCACAAGGATGTCCACCACCCGCTCATCGTAGGTGCTCACAGCTACCGGAACCTTGAGCAATGTGGCGCTACCACCGAGGCGGTCGAAGCGTCCCTTCCACTGCATGAAGTCACCCGGCTTCCAGGGAAGCATAGCGAAGATGGCGAGGTCCGCAGTCTGCATGCCGTCAACACCGGTACCGACACTTTGACCCGTGGCAATCAGGCAACAGGGACCTGACGACTCACGGAAAGCATCAATGATACCGTCTCTCTCAGATTCCGGCACACCGCCGTGCGCCATCCAGACTGGAACCTCGCCGAGGGCCTCGTCCCCACGAGTTACTGCCCTCCTCACTTCGTGCGCCCACAACTCGGTCTCCCGACGCCGAGCTGTGAACACAACGACCTTACCCCCACCTTTGAGGCCTTCCTTGACCTCGTCGATGACGTAGCGCCGCTTGCGACTGCAGGCCTCTGCGAGACGTGCCTCCACTACACGAGTACGTGCATCTTCATTCCCCGCCTTTACTTCCTTCGCAAGACTCTTCAGAGCCTGCCCAAATGTCTTGTCATCGTTCCAACGCTCAGCCCTGTTGAGCTCAGTGTTGCTGAGGTAGACGACCTGTACCCTGGTATCGGGCAACGCAGCATGACTCTCGCTGTAAGGCACCTCATGGAAGAGGTAGCTACACCGCTGCTTCAACTCCGTCATGTTGCTGCTGCCTGTGTCATCGAGGCCACCGTACTGACCCGCCCGTGCGTTGCAATAGCGCACCGCATACTTGCTGTAGCTGTGACTGAATCCACCGGGGCTGAGTAAGTCGAGCTGTGACCACAGACGCCGAGGTCTGCCGTCATCAAGAGGCGTCGCCGTCAGCCCCATGCGCAGCTCAAGACAATCAAGGCGGCTGACATCCATGGCGGCGACTGCCCGATTCTCTCGGTCTACCTTCGACCCTTTGCGTTCGCTGGCGGCCGTCTTCCTACGCTCGAACGTCACCGTGCCATCTGCTTCTTGAATGGCCTTCCATCGCTTGCGGCTACCCCAAATGTGTAGCTCGTCGAAGATGACAATGGTGGGCTTCACCGCGTGCACGACATCCATGTTGTCTGAGAGCGACTCAGCGCCCATGACAACGAAGGGGCGCACGTTGTTGATACGGCAATCCTGCAAGTACTCACCCAGCGTCGGGTCCTTCTTCTTACGCTCGGACACAGGGCGTACCCGGAATGGTTTGAGCGTGGTGTACTCCTGCACTTGAGACCACCAGACGTGACGGGCCTTGGCAGGCACAATGACAAGCACAGGACCAGTCCTGGCTGTCACAGCCATGATTGCACCAAGCGTCTTGCCGGCACCCGCACTCCACACGTTGAGTACCCACGGACGGCTCTGAGTCCAAGAGACGCCCATAAACTGGTACGGGGTTGCAATATCAATGACGTGTGGTCGTAGCTCTCCCCGGTTGACAGCTGCTTGTGCGAGTCGACGACCCTCTTGCTCCAGCGCACGGCGCCCTTCGTCGGAGTTGTCCCACCCGTCGATGCCACTTGTGCAGATATCCAAGATGCTGAACGATAATCCCTCGGCTTCGAGTGCGTGCCCGACGAGCCACGCACCATGTAACGGTACGTATATTTCGCATTCCGTCAGACTCTCCAACTCCATCGGGTCGGTTTTCTCAATCCTCAACCGCTTCTTGCGACCAACACCACGACGGTCAACCCAGCGCCGGACACCCCAAGCAAGTGTACCAGGGACCATTGACTCGAGGCGTCGGAGAAAGTCCCAACGGCCGTCTGCCTGAACTGTGATGATGTAGTGCGGGAGGTTCCACATGCCACAGATACTAAGGGAGTGTTTCCACAGTGTCAAGCCGAAGAGTTGACGCATAGCCTAAAGAAGGCTACCATAGCGGTGGTCATACAAGGAGATTCCATGTCAGACAGCGCGTTTATCCGCTTTGTTAGTCGGCACCGGCAAGCCCGTAAATGGAGCATTGCTGAGCTGGCCCGTCGCTCGGCGCTTAGTCAACCAGAGGTCAGCCGTATCGAATCTGGACAACGGTTGCCAACCATCCGGCACGTCAAGGGACTGGCTGAGGCCTTCTCGGAGTCGCCCGTCAAAGATGCGTCTGAGCCTTCTAAGTACAGTGGCTGGCTGGTACAGCTTGTAGACCTCGGTGAGCGTGCGCGAATGGCTGCGCGTTCTGGCCCTGGTAGATGGACAAAGCGTGCTACGGTAGGAGGAAAGGACCAGTGATGGCTGCAGCAGAAACATTCGTCAAAGCGCTGGCTGTTGCTGGTGACGCCGTCAATCTCGTGACCGCACTCGAAGAGATGGGGTGGGACGACGCACGGGTCAAAGGTACAACTGACGGCGACGGATATGAGCTGCACATTGCGGGGACACGAATCGCAGTAGGTGTCGCCGATGACCCTGAGTATGCCATGCATGAGTTGGTCAGCCGCGTCGCTGACCTGTTCTTGCTGGATATTATCGAGGTCTAACTGTCGCGGCTCTCAATCATCTTGGCGATGTCTTTCTTGAGCTTGTCTTCTTCCTTGCTCTTGATCATCGTATCGAGCTTGGAAGTCTGCTCAGTCAACTGAGTCGCAATCGTGTCCGTCATGCGGTCAATCCGCTTCTGGGCAAACCAGTTCGTGACGATCAGGTAGATGGCGAAGATGCCCATCGCTCCGTACTCCAGCAGTGCGGTGACTACACTGCTGGTGGTATCGGCTACGACCTCGCCTTCCATTAGACCTGGGGCTCGTCAATCAAGGTGTATGTGAACTGCGGACCATAGGTCTCAGCGGACTTCTCGACGATGGCCATGAATGCCGCAAAGTCATCGGCGTTTGCCCAGACCTGGCAGCCAGCTGACCACTTGTCTACCTCGGTAGAGTGAGAGCCGGCCTTATGCAGATTGATGCCGAAGTAACCGTCCTGCTCAGTGGCAGGATCCATGTCGAGGATATCGTCCTTGTTGTTGTCCCGATATACACAGACGCGGCCGCCGGTCTGCACCAGTGCCTTGTACTTGCCTCGATGAAGGCCAATCTTGTGTGACCCTCGATACTGGCCGGGCACGAGAATCGCCGTCCCCTTGACGTTCATCGGATGCTCTCGCCAGTAGGTGCCAGGGTCTGTTGTGCAGTGCCAGGTACGAGTGGCCCATCCGTGCTCATCCTTGTAGACCACATACATATGGTCGTTGAACTTATTAGCGTCGTCGTCAGGGGTACGAACACCAATGATGTTCAAGTTGTATAGCCCCTTCTCAAAGACGGCGTGGCCCAAGGATTCGACATGGTCAAGGATTTGAGGTCTCATCTACAACGTGCTCCTGTAGCCTGACAGATGGCCGACTGGTTGGTCATTAATGTCTTGAGGTCGCGAGACATCTCATTCTGCTGAGTCTCAATCTTCTCAATGCGAGTCTCGCCAGATGTGTGGCCGTCAGCCGCAACATGAATGGTGAGCTCGCTCTGCTGGGTATCAAGCGTCTCTTGAATCCTGGTCACGTCAGCAGACATGGCCTCGAGATGCCACCATCCACCACCAGCAAGGAACACAACGGTTGTGATCCATATGAGCAGCTTGGTATCGACATCTTTCATTTTGACCCCCCAGTACCATACTGATAAGCAGCGCCAAGGCCTACAGCAACCACACCCACTGTTGCAAGTGTCTCCAGTCTACCAAGCCAGCGCTGGGTAGAAGGCCTCTCAAGCCAGGGCGTAGGCTTTAGCTCCTCTTGCAGCTTAGCCTTGTACCAGTCCCGCTCTTGCTTCAGCTGTGTGACATCCAGCCGGTACTGCGCTGCAACTGACTCACCCCACTTCTCCGTCGCCAAGAGGTCGGCGTAATCTGAGAGAGGGACGGCCACGGCGGAACACGATGCTGATCCCGAAGGAAGCAGCAAACCACGGGGAAGTGGCCGCCCCTCAGAGATGGGGAGGTTCCGGTCACATTGACCAGACACGGGGGTGGGGGTTTTAGGTCGAGGTAGAAGGTCTTCTCCCATAGCCGGGCCAGATGCGAGTAGCCCTGCAATCAGAATCACAATTCGAATCATGACTTTTTTCGTCGAGTGCGTGCGTTTCCCCGAGCAGCCAGGTTCCGAGCAGGGTTCTTACTGTCCAAGTCATCGTTGATAGCGCCCGTCTCAGACTTCAACTCATCACGAATACCTTCTCGAACCTCATCAATGCTGTTGCTCTTGAAGAAGTCTTGTATCCGCTGAGCCTCCTTAGCATCAGACCGCCGACGGAGACCGAAGAACGCCAACGCTACGCCTATCAACGCCACCCCTGCAATGGTGAAGTAGTCCATCAGGACGCCAAGATTCGGGTAATGACTGAAGACGCAGGCGCCGTCGCATCCTGGTATGCAGGATTGGATGTGCACCAGACACTCAAGCCTGCCGAGTACGCTTCTCCCTCGTTGAGGGCGTACGTCACCTTCTGACCGGCAGGTGCGTAAAACATCCACGTATGGTCATCGTTGGTCACCGCAGATGATGCGTCTCTAATACGGAAGTACGCAGCAGTACTGGCGTTTGCCGTGTTGTCGACTTCAACCATATACAGCGTACCCGATGAGTTGCCTGTGATGTTGGCCTCAACAGTCGCGTCAGCATCCAAGTCGAGAACAAGGATGCCGGCAAGAGCCGTGATGGTACTGGTCTTAGTTACAGCCATTAGCTACACACAAGGCGCACGCCAACGGTAGCCGCGGGTGCTGACTGAGTTCCGGTCTGACGTGCGTTTGAAGTAGCCCAGAAGCTGAGCTCAGTAAACGCAATGCCATACGGTATCTGGTAGGTGTGCTTCTTCAACGCCTCGCACTTCAAGACAAGCTGAGGTACCGAGGTTCCCAGGGTAGGTGACGCACCGTCAAAAAGCTTGACGTATACGATGCTACCGCTGGATGTGTTGTCTATTTGCACAGAGAACAGGCGCCCAGGGGATGTGGTCACGTTCGTGTGCGCTGAAGCTGCCGTGATGCTCGCATCTTCGACAATCTTGTAGCTTACCGCGTCGTGAAATCCGGTGCCCTTGAGCGCCATGAACCATCCCTACTTCTTGGAAAGAGCCGCCATGGCCTTCTCAGCAGAGTCGCCGGCGATGTACGCCAGCGCCACGTAAAGCCACTGAGTAGAGTCCAGCATGCCCGCAGCCAGCAGCCCCGTACCGAGCCCGAGAACGGCCAAGCGTCGCCACGAGATGCGGTTTTGAGAGTGGAAGAGAGCCGAGATTGCATTCTTGATCATGGTCATGATTACCTCACTGTCCCAGCAACTTAACTGTGGGAGCTGGGTCGGGGGAAGTTTGCGCCGTCGCGTTGGCTTGAGTCGTTGTGCCCCAGAAGGACAGACCGGCACTCAATGCCATGCCCGCATAAACCACATACGAGAGCTTCTGATTACCAGGCGCATAGAACACATAATCAGGGTTGTTACTCGCGGGCGTAATGCTCGTAGCATTTGCTGCTTTGATATACACAGCCGTCGGATTGTTGGTGTTATCAATCTGCACTGTGTACAAAGTCAGAGACCCCGTGAACACGTTGTTCTCAGCAGTGTTGTCTGCCGATGTATCGATAATCAAAGAATCTGCAAGTCTATCGGGGACTGTCGCTTTGGTAACGGCCATGGGAACTCCTACGTGGTGACCATGCTAACGATAACGGGAGAGCCAGAAGCAGTTGTTCCTGCTGTGGTAGGACTGTCTGTCTGCCAGAAGCTAAGCTTAGTGAACGCGACTCCGCCAGGTACGACTACACGAATGGCGGTACTGGGACCAACCCTGATCTGAATGTCGGGTACCGTAGTACCCACAACCGGGTTCGCGGCAGTTAGAGAGATCTTCAGGTATGTGGTGTTTGCGCCGTGCTGATTATCGACATCAAACGAGTGGAGTATGCCAGACCCAGTCGTCACATCCGTGTTGACTACAGCTGTCAGAGTCGTGTCACTGACAATCTTATATGTCAGTGTATCACTCTTGAAAGCGGTGACTTTAAGGTTGGTACTCATTAGTCAGTCCTCTTGGATTCAAGCCATTGTACCAGAGACAGAGCGTCACCAGCGGAAGCCAGGGCGGTGTCCCATAGAGTTTTGTCGATGCTAAAATCACCAGCGACGAGGTTACCGTTACCGATCTCATCAGAGACCTCTTGAGTACCCAAGTGGGATCGGTTTCGGATGTTGTCAGGGATGTCCATTAACTACCTCTTAGGATGGCAGGGCGGTCTTGCCACTCGGGTTGTTGCCACCCTCCAGCAGGGTCGCCTTGTAGTAGCAATCAAAGTCAATCTGCGCTGCGCTACCTGCACCTGTAGAACCCCGGCCTACGGCGACCCAAACGTACAATTTTGACGTGCGTTCACGACCCCAGCGCTGACCCGCCGCGTAGTTGTAAACAGACCGCATATCCCCGTTATCGTACCGGTCTGTCCAAACAAGGTAGTAGCTACGGGGACCCCCAGCGGGATCAAGTGTACCGCCAGCGAGTTGCTCAGACTTCAAGATCTGAAACCTAAACTGGATTCTGTTGCATGCCTTATGACCGGCAGACACGTCGCTGGCTGCGATGTTGTCCAGTCCCGCCTTATCTGTATTGATGGTTCCCGCAGGTGCACTATTCGAAGTGTTGCGGCAGATAGAGCGATACAAGCGAGTGGTTGAGGTCTGCCACTCCAGCCCACACCCAAGAACATCCTTGGGCAGTGGGAGATTTTCGGGGTCAGTGCAAACACCCAGCAGGATGTAAGTACGAGAACCTGTCGCAGGATTACCGACACCTCCAGAAGCACCGCCTGTGTCTGCCCACCCTGTGTTGGGAAGATGGACGTAGCCCTCAAATTCAACAGGCTTATCTGAAAAGTCAAAAGGCTGACCAGTCGGAGTCAACAACTCCTTGTAGTGAACGCAGCCATCCACGTATTTGGTATTACTCGTAGTATCTACAGTGATGGAGTTGATGCCATTACTGTTGCTAATGCTCGACCCAGTGCTATCGGGGTCAGAGACAGCCCAAGTCCCATCGGCGACATTGATTCGAACCCAGTCATTTTCAAACGGACCACTGCGCATCAGTGTGTCTTGCTTGATGTTCCCAGGCTTTCTGTCACGTCTACTCATGTCTACGCCGCGTCGATAAGGTTGGCATAACCAACGATGTTGACCTTGTTGGCAGTGGTGCTGAACGCCTTCACCACCAGCGGGCTTGCATTGCCCTTAATGACCCATCCAGGTGCCACAAGGACCGTCTGGTTAGGCTCGATGACCGTCTTGAAGTGATCGCCAGCCTCGGTAGTTCCACCCCACTCAAGCGTCAGAGTCTCCGCTGAAGTGTTGAAGTTACTGGCCCACATCCAGATCTCTTCATAGTCAGCCGCAGTTGATGAGCCTGTATGAATAGTTGTGCCCGCACTGCTGTTAGATGCAACGACGATTCCACGACCGTCAGTGGAGCCACTAAGCTTGATTCTTGAGATGGTTGCCATGTTGTAATCCTAAGCGAAGACTTGCATATGAAGAATGGTGTTTGAATCATCAGCAGCAGCACCGCCACCACCACCAGCGGTACCTGTGCCCGTGGTTAGCTGAATGTCATCGCCGGCATCTGTTGTGAAGTACAACTCATTTGGCGTTGCGGTCTTTACCCAGACCTGGCCATAGGCTGCAACATCGGCATTAGCCGCAGCTTGCTCCATCATCGATGACGTGTCATCGACCGTCAGGCTGCTTGTAATGGTAGCTTTACCATCGGCATAAACGTCAACA